>ERZ773208.234-NODE-234-length-55630-cov-8.775673_pt1 | contig 55630 bp, 53 predicted proteins | sample MGYA00581006_ERZ773208 | MGnify/ENA primary metagenome ERZ773208 (study PRJEB29015, sample SAMEA2737793) | human gut metagenome | biome: human gut; feature: human-associated habitat; material: faeces | place: China | collected 2012 ... | reverse complement strand
TATAATTAATAATAAATCAGTAAATAAAAATATCTCATTATAATAGTGAGATATTAATTACATATATAATATTAGATGTATAAATTAATCATATTTATTTCAAAATATGCTAGTTTACATAATAATTATTATCTGAAATTGCATCTATATTTTTCTAGATTGTATTTCAGCCATCTTTTCTAGTACTTCAGAATAATTACTTTCATTTAATTCAGTATAACCGAGTTCTTTTAAAGCTTGTACTTTAGCAGAATTTAATTCTTGCGTTCTAGATAATTTTTCCTCATGTTTTGCTTCAATTTCATTTGTAAATTTCTTATGCATTTCTAATAACTTATTTTTAGATGCGCCTTTGCTATTATATAATACCATTGCTGAATATAATATACTTTCAAATGCAAATTGATTATCTTCTTCAAAAATAAATTCGTTAGGGGAGACGAATCCAGTTGTTTTAGCAACATAACCAAGCATATATTTTATTTCTGGTACATCTTCTAATACTTGTAAGAAGTAATATAAATATCTATATACTTTTGACATTTGTCCAGTTGTATCATCCTCTAAATTTTCTTTAAGTAAGAATACTATATCATTTAATAATGCTTGATCTTTAGCATTTATTCCATCAAATGATATGTTCCCCTTCTCTACTATACCTGAGTTATTATCATTTATTAAATTATTTGCGTGTTTAATAAAATCATTAGTTATTTTTATATTTTCTATTTCATCTGCTGATTTTATTTGTAATAAATTAAATAATTTCATTTTCTTTTCAAGTGGCCATAAATTAACATCTTCCATTTCAAGATAATTATAAACCATTTGTCTTGATACATTTAAGTATTTTGCTAACTTAACTTTTGATATCCCAATTTCACTTAATATTTCATTTAATCTTTTCATCATTGTCTATCTCTCCCTACTCTTCTACTATAATATTATTTTATCATTTTACAGAGAAATGTCAAGTAAAAGTAAAATAAAAAGTGAATTTTTAATCCACTTTGTTTTGAGTATCATCAGTTTCTTTTTTCCCTTCTTCGAAACCTTGACTAACACTTTTAGCAATTGTTCCAGCAGCATCTGCGACTGTTGGTGTAATATCATTAATTGTTTCCTTTTTTATAGGCATTGTTTGTTGTGTAGTATATGCTGTTATTTCTCTTCTATGAGCCATATATGTCATTCCACCACCTGCAATAATTAATGCAAAACCAGCTACCGAAATAAAACCACCCAATCCTATTAACATAACACCATTAAATGAATTCTTTGAACTAGCAGTTATGGATGTTGCAGACTCTTTCATTGAATCAACAAATTCTCTTCCATCATCATCATTATTAATACTATTATTAAATGAATCAAACATATTTGAAGTACTATTGTTAAATGAATTCATCATATTATTTCTTGTTTTATTAAAATTTACAAAGCCAGTAATAGTAATTATTACACCAACAACTAAAAGTATGATACCAATAGTTAAAAGAATCTTACTTGCATTATTAACTTTTTTGTTTGTTTCTTGATACTTTTCTTCACTTAAAAATTTTTCTTGTTCCATATTATCACCACCTTTCACTATATCTATATAAACTAAATTTTCATTAGTTTATTAGTATTAATTTATATTGTCATTATTATTAGTGTTTTTTATAGTTTGTTCATTGTTTTTGATTTCAAACAAACTATAATCATCACTTAGTTCTTCATAATCATCATAATTAGATTTTTTCTTTTTTTTATTTTTTATAATAAATATAATTATTATTCCTATTACTATAAGACATATAATTAATATTATAACTGGTAAAATTGATATTTTTTCGTTATTTTCTACACTAGTTGTAATGTCTGTATTTGGTATAGTTGACATAGTTACAAAGTATTCAGAAGAATTATCTAAACTAAATTCAATATAACCATTATCTAATTTTATTTTATTTTTTAATAAATAAAGTTTATTGTTTCTATATGAATATACATTAACGAAATCATTATTTTCATATTTATTGCCTACAAATAATTTTAATTTTGTACCTGAAGGTAAATCATTTTGCTTTAATACTACAAACAATCCATCTGCGTAATTAGATAGTTTTAATATATCTTTTTTATTATCTGAATTACTGGTAATAATTGTTGATAGATTTGATGTCGTTTTTATTTTTGATCCGTCTATTATCCAACTATATGTTAAACTTTTATCATCATTGTAATAATTAAATTTAACTGTCTTTTTGCTATTTTTTATTTTTTCCAAATCTTCTTTAGTAATAATTGTATCAGATTTTATTGTTATATTTATATCAGTAATTTTATTATTATTTAATATTGAATCTAAGTCTTCTAAATAATAACCATCTTTTCTTATTACTTTAATATTAATTTTATTTTGTGAACCATTTTCCGCTGTCACAATAATTTCTATATTATTTTCGCCAACATTTATATTGTGGTTTCCTGTACCTGTTACCTTTGATTTAGAGTCTTCTGCAGTTGCTTTAACATTAATGTTTGTTATATCATTTGTTACTGATAAAGTATAATTATTTGAGTCAACTTTTATTAAATTATAACCATCAACTGATATATTCTTAATATTATTATTTTTAGATTTATTGTCACCATCATTTTGAGTACTATTTTGTTTATTATTGTTATTATTTGTTTGATTATTATTATTGTTGTTATTACCTGGTTGTGATGGTGTTGGAGATGGAGCTGGGGCAGGTTTTTGTGAAACACTTACACTTCTGCTTCCTGATACAGGTACAGCATTACCATCAGAAGCAGATGTTACATCCCCACTCAATCTAATTACAATTGTTCCCTCACCTGTTGCTGTGCATGTTGCACTGAATGATCTATTTGTATCAAGTGCATCATCAGATGCATCAGCTTTGTGTATAGTGCACCCATTTACTGGACCGCTTGCTGTAACATGCACATTCCAAGCAGCAGATGAAGTGACATACAATGATACTGTAAAACTATCACCAACATATACGTTTCCAGAACTAACTGATATGCTACTAGATGCTGCATAAACACTTGTATTAAATGTAAACATTGATATTAAAGATATCAATAAAATTTTTATCTTTTTCACTTTTTATTCCTCCTAATTTCTATTTTATTAGTTTTGAACCCAACAGATGTTGTCTTACTCTTAACAAATCTGCTGAATTTATTGTATTATCATAATTTATATCTGATGACAAGAAATATGCGCCATTTAAAACATTAGTTCCTAATAAATGTTGTCTTATTTTTAATAAATCTGCCGAATTTATCTTACCATCTCCATTTATGTCTCCAATAACAACATTTGTAAATTCTTTATATAAGTCTGTGTTATGCATTATTTTTGTTTTACCACCAGTATATAATATTTTTTTATTATTAATTTCTTTATAATCAATATTTACTGTATAACTACTACCTAAAGTAATGTTTGATTTAAATGTATCATATTCTGTATTAACCATTATTTTACTAATATAATTATTTATTTTATCAACTTCATAATTATTTATTATATAAGAAATATCATCTTCAATAGTTAATGTTCTTTTACCAAAATATTCTTTATGATTGTTATCATAAAATATTTTATATTTAATTTCATATATTCCTACTTCTTTATATTTTGGAAGTTCATTTAATGTATATTCACCATTAGAATCCATATATCTTAATGTATAATCACTAGAATATATTAAATCAACATCTATTGTATGTTCTTTACCGTCATACTTTACTGTTACATCTTTAGAATTATCTTGAACAGATATATCTGCTTTACTAATTTCAACCTTAACAATAACATCTTTAGTTGTACCATCTTCCCATATATAATTAGTATTCTTTAATGAAATAATTACATCATAAATTCCAACATTTGTTCCCTTATTGTTTTTAGCAATCATAGTATCTTCATTATATCCAGGAACATCCAAAATAATTTCTTTTCCATTATAAACATAATTCCATGTTGGACTAACTGGTTTTGAAATTTTCAATGGTTCTATAGTAAAATCAACAATAAAATCTTTTTCTTGTTTTCCATTATCAAATGAATAATCAATAAATTTATCATCGGATAATTTTAATTTTATAGTTGCTTTCTTCTTGCCTACATTTTCATCTGAAGAAATTGCACTTAAAATACTATACTCATTTTTTTCTAAATTAGAAACATTTATATTTTCTAATGAGATATTTGTTGTGCCATCATATACTTTATTTTGAATAGATATTTCTGGGTTAATTATCTTTTTTTCTTTATTGACATTAATTGTAATATCAATATTTTCTATTGTTTCATAATTTTTTGTATCACTTGGAATATATTTTGCTTTATATTTTACCTTTCCACCTTTGTTAATAATTTGTGAATCATCCATCCATTTAAAACCATCAGGTAACTGAATTTCTGATAATTTTTGTCCAAATTCTGCAGTTAAATCTGTAGGTATAGTATATGTTGGGGTTGCTTTAACTACAACAATTGGAATCTTTTCATTAACTAAGACATCATATCCCTGCTTAGTTTTTATACTTATTATAAGATATGTATCACCAAATTGAATTCCTTTGCTTGGATCTTGATATTCTTTTGAAAAAGTACGTCCTTCTGATAATGGACCTTTAACACTATAATCACCTTCGTATAGATATTCCTCTCTAGTTTCTTTTTCATAATACGTTAATTTTGCATAAGGAACATCATCATTAACTAAATATTGAGCAGCAGTATACTTGTCTTTTAAATTCATTATTTCATATTTATCTGGTTCAAAATGTCTATAATTATAATTATTACTATCTAACCAATCTTTAATTGAAGAATCTTTATGAGCATAGAAGATTAAATCATCGTTTTTGATTTCTCCTTCATTTGTTCTTTTAAATGTATTTTCTCCTATATAAAGGTTATAGCCTAATAAGTAAACATTTTTTAGACAATAACAATCTTTAAACGAATTTGCCCCTAACCTTTTTACTGTTTCTGGGATTGTTATATTTCCTAGGTATTTATTACCAGTAAACGCATAATTCCCTATTTCAGTGATATAATCAGGAATTGTTACATCACTTACTTCATAACCATTATAATTATTTGAAACACCTACTAATAGTTTATTACCATTTTCAACTATACCAACTTGATCAACAACTTGATATGGTTCTGTAAGTTCAGGTCCATCATCAACCCTTTTTATTGGTGAATAAGCAAAAGCATCCTCAGCAATATACTCTGCATAATATAAATTGATTTCTTCAACACCAGAATTAAAAAATGCTTTATTTTCAATTCTTAAACCATCAAAAGTTACTGTTTTTAAATTTTTGCAATTTTCAAAAGCAGATGCATAAATAGTATCATAACTTGAACCAATATTTACCTTTGTAATTCCACTTCCATAAAAAGCATATTCTCCAATCGAATTGCCTGTTCCAAAATCAAAATTTGATAACATAAAAGTATTATAAAAAGCATATTCTTTTATATCAGTATATATATTTAATTTAATAGAAGATAATGAAATACAATTATAGAAAGTATATTCTCCAATTCCTTTTACATTAATTACATTATATTTAGAATGATCTAATTTTGTTAATTTTTTACAATTATAGAATGCATATTTTCCAATAGACATTTGTCTCGTTCCAGAATTGCCACTTTTTCCAATAATGTCCAATGATAGTAATTCATAACAATCTTTAAAGGCATATTCTCCTATTTCTGTTATTGGTATGTCAATTGTTTCTATTAAGCTTGATTCAAAAGCATGAGTACCTATTTCTATTCCATCACTTGTACCATATATATATTTAATATTTGATTTTGATAATGAATAATTTCCTATTTTTATAAAAGAACTTGGTAAATATAAATATGTATATTTTTTGAAATCATCACCCGATTCAGAAAACTTAAAATCATCTGCAAAGGCAGTTACTGGTTTAGAATCTATAGTTTCTGGAACATATAATTTACTAATATCTAAATTATGATTTTTATAACCAGTTATTTCTACTTTTTCATTATCTAAAACATTGTATTCCCAACCACTTTCAAAATTTGTTGGATTTTTAATTTCTATCTCTTTACTTATATTCCCAACTTTAATAGTAACTTTTTGGGTATCAGAAATAGTTGAAGAATAATTTAATACTTCTAAATCAGTTATATCACCTAGTGATAAAGTTTTTTCTGTACCATCTGCATATAATACGTCCGTCTTAGTTCCCATTAAATTTGTTATAGAATAATAATTATATTTTGTAAGTTTAATTTCTTTTATTTCAACATTTATTATTTCTTTACTTTTATTCTTATATATTCCATATTTATCACAATATTTTCCATTACAAAATTCTACATTTTCAAATGATATAAGTCCATTTCCATAATATTGATCCCAACCAGGTTCACCTAAATCAATAGAGCTTTCTTTTAATATATCAACAATATTATCTAACGTTAAATCCTTATTATATCCTTTTAAAATTGCTACTGAACTTACAGCATGAGGTGTTGCCATTGATGTTCCACTTATAGTTTCATGGTCATCATCATCATTATTACCATTTTCTTTTGAAATAGCTGCATCTTTGCCCATTATACTTTTAATTTTTGTTCCTGGTGCTGTAAATGTAATGTATGAACCATAATTTGAAAAGGATGATTTTTTTAGATTTGAATCAACAGATGCAATAGCTATAGTATTGTCTAGTGCTGCAGGATAAAGTTTTTCACTTGTATTCTCATTACCTGCTGCAGCAACACTTATAATATTTTGCTCTTTAGCTGATTCAATTGCCTGTTTTAACGCACCATTATATCCGTAACCGCCAAAACTCATATTAATTACATCAGCCTTTTTATTACGTACTATATAGTTTATTCCAGCTATAACATCTGTATAATACATTGAACCATTTCTACTTACTTTAATTGGAAGTATTTTTACATTATTAGGTGTTCCCTCTGCTATTGTACCTGCAACATGTGTTCCGTGACCATTTTCATCATTCATTACTGTTATTGAATCTTCTAAAACATTATACATTTCACTAATTTTACCATTGTAATATTTATTAAATAATTCTATGTTGCATCCAGAATCTATTATCGCTACAGTAACCGGTTTTATATTTTCTGAATAGTTATTTGCTGATGCACTAGCACTATCTAATGCCATTTTTTCAATTCCCCATGAATTGTAGTTTGTTGATTGCGTAGTGTATACTCCGTTTTCTTCCACACTTTCAATTTTTTTGTCTTTCTTTAATTGTTCTAATGCAGATTTCTTTTCTTCATCTGAATCATATTGTAATATATATTGATTATTTGGTGCTTCAATTATATTTTTTGCGCCATAAGAATTTTTTATTTTACTTTTAGATATTACAATAAGCATATTATCTTTATCTTCATTAGAATTATTTTCACTAATTTCTTTAAAATATTTATCAACAAATTCATCAGATAAATAAGAAATATTGATATTCCTTGTTTTTTCTGTTTTAAAGAAATTATCTTTTATTATACAAACCCCGCTTAAAACAATTATTATAATTAAACTACTAAATACAAAAAAATTTGATATTTTTTTGCTCTTTTTACATTTCCTACCCATAAATTTACTCCTACCCTTATTCTAAATTAAGTATACCATATATTTTAAAAAAATTATCTATAATTCGACACATTTTTTAAAAATTAATCATTTGTTAACAAAAATGTACAAAAAAATCACATAAAATATGTGACTTTATAAATACCAAAGTTTTTTACCATCTTTTCTAACTTCTTTTATAATTCCGCCACCTAAGCATTCTTCACCTAAATAAAGTACGCATGCTTGTCCAGGTGTAACAGATTTAACATTATCATATTTAACACTTAAATTACCATCATCTAAATATTCAATAGTAACATCTATATCACTTTGTCTATATCTAAATTTAGCAGTACATTCTTTTGGTCTTTTTTCACTAATAAAATTAACATCTTCTATTATTGCTTCATCAGTTAATAAATATTTTGTATCATCACCTAAAGAAACATATAATACATTTTTCTCTAAATCTTTACCAACAACATATAGTCTTTTTTCATTACCACCAATATCAAGTCCCCTTCTTTGACCTATTGTATAATACATAAGACCCATATGTTTACCAAGTACTTCATTTGTATCAATATCAACAATGTCTCCTTCTTGATTAGGTAAGTAATTAGTTAAAAATTCTTTAAAATTTCTTTCTCCAATAAAACATATTCCAGTTGAATCCTTTTTATCCGCAACAACTAAATCATTTTCTTTTGCTATTTTTCTAACATCTTTTTTTTCATATTCTCCAACAGGGAATAATACATTTGATAACTGCTCTCTTGATACTTGTGATAAAAAGTATGTTTGATCTTTATTTTGATCTATTCCTCTAAGTAAATTACCATCTTTCATTCTTGCATAATGACCTGTTGCAATATAATCTGCACCTAATTTTTCAGCTTCTTTTTTAAACATATCAAACTTAATATATTTATTACACATTATATCAGGATTTGGTGTTCTACCTTTTTTTAATTCATCAAGAAAATATGTAAATACATAATCCCAATATTCTTTAACAAAATCTATTCTATGAAGTTTTATTCCAAGTTTATTACATACAGCAAGTGCATCATTATAATCTTGTTCTTGTGTACATATATTATTATTTAAAGTAGGGTTACCATTTATATCATTATTTATAGAACTATCCCAGTTTCTCATAAATAATCCTTCAACTAAATATCCTTCTTTTTTTAGTAAATAAGCACTAACTGCTGAATCTACTCCACCACTTACACCAACTATAACTTTTTTCATCTTTATCACTTCCATAATTCTTTAGTTATTATACATTATTTAATTAAATTAGTAAATAATTTTGTGAATGATGGAGTTACAAATGCATCAAATAATGCACACAAAATAGAAAGTAATATACTTACTAAAAGTATAAAGAAATATTTGCCCATAAATGTTTTGAAATTAATAGTTTGTTTAGTAAATGCACCCTTTAATATTTTTACTGATATTATTATACTGTAAGACGCTAAAAAAAGTGAAAATATTGATAATATAATTGGTGATGGAATAATATATGTAAATACTCCTACTATTCCTTTAAAACCATATTTAGCGAATATTGAACTTACTGAAAAACCAAGAGTAAATGATTTAAAAAATATCATAATAAATATTATAGGTAAACCAATAACTGATAAACCTAAAAGCCACATAGAGACTGTATATAATAAATTTGATAATAATTCATTTTTAAATATATCTATTTTATCTTCAAAATTAAGTTTATTATTTGATAAAAAGTAATTACCTACTTCATTTAATATAGTAGTTTTTTCACCATTTTTTAAAATAGTTATATAAATACTTCCAAATATTAATCCTAAAATAAATATTACAGATATTACTAGTAAAATATTATTTTTATTTTTTAAGTCCTTTTTATAGTTATTGTACATTTCTTTCATCATATATTTCTCCTTTGTTATAATATATTAATGCTTGTACAATTTTAGAACTTTTTTTAAGTATTTACATAAACTATCTATGAAAGGATGAGATTTATGAAAAAAGACTATATGTATAAATATCCTAGTAATGTAGTTTATTACAGTAATTATCCTTATATGAATAGAAATAGTAATTATAATTCAAATGATGAAAGATTTGCGGGTGGATTTATTGGACCATTTATTTTAGGAGGTATAACTGGAGGACTTGTCGCACCATTTTTCTATGGTAATGGATATGGATATAATAGACCAAATGTTTATTACTATCAACCCGGACCATATATGCCACCATATTATTATGGTAGACCATACTAAAAAAGTAGAATAACCTACTTTTTTAAATTAGTCATATATGATTTTTCAGTAACATAAAAGTTATTAGTTTTTATTAAATGTCTTTTATTTCTAGACATTTTTTTAATATTTTTAATCTTTTTAAAATCTTTATATTCATTTTTATATAACTTTTTTTCTAAGATAAACCTATTAAATATTATATATCTATTTTTATAATTATATATTATTTGTGTAAGTAAGAAAATAATTATTAAGTAGTAACTTGTATCACTTTTAAAATATATAAAAAATATACTTAAAAATAATACTGATATTATTATATTAATCATATATGAGACTCTAAAATTAAATATTTTATTTACTATTACATTAAATATTTTTGATCCATCAAGTGGTATTATTGGAAGTAAATTAAATAGAAAAATTGCTAAATTATAGTTTTTAAATAACTCATATATATATGAATCTATAATTAGATTTTTTCTTAAGATAAATATTATTAAAAATAATAATTCTTGAAATATAAGTCCCATAATTGAAATTATAAATTCTTCTTTTAAAGGCTTATCTATTTTTTCATCTAAAGTGCATACTCCTCCAAATGGATATATTTTAATTTCTTTTATATTCCATTTATATTTATAAAGAAAAATAAAATGTCCAAATTCATGAAATAATATTATTATAGATATTACTATAAATTCTTTAAAAAGTCCTGAAATAAGGCTTAAAAATATAATTATAATTGAATATACACTTATATTAATTTTGTTTAAGAACTTCACTAGAATCAATTTCTACACCATCTTTTTGAAATATTAAATACAATTCATTGTTTTTAGCCTCACCTACTACAGCATTATCTTCTACATAATCATATAGTTTCATAGTAGTATTAGCTAAATTAGAATACCATACATCTATTCCATCTGATTGCTGAATAATTATTGTTTTACCAAGGCCCTCTTTTTCTCCTGAAAATATTACTATTCCTCCTTTTATTATAGGAATCGCATAATTATCATTAAGAGTTAGTTTGACACCTTTATTGTATTTAGAAATAGATTTATATTTAAGTTTTTCATTAAATACTTTTTTGTCTTCAAAAATATTTTGAAATGGAATAATATTTCCAACATATTTATTATATATATTTTTAAAATATGAAAATGAAAAATTTGTATTATATACTTTATTATAAATTATATTTTTTAATTTTAAATCTTTAGTACATGCGAGTGATGCGAAACAAAAAACTAGTAATACAACAAAAAATTTAAATGCGAAAAATTTAAATTTATTAGGTTTAACTACTTTTTCATTTTTCTTAATACTTTTATTGCTTTTATTTTTAATACGATTTTTTACATCATTTATATTCTCCATATTATTCACCCTAGTAAATAATATGAATATTTTTTTTATTTATTCCATATGACCTTTGTAAATAAATACATAATAGTTGAATAAATTAAATTTAAAACAAAAAAATATCTTAAAATAACTGAAAATTCTAAAAGTGAATAATTAGTATATAAAAAGAAATTAAGAATACAAAAACAAAGTGCATTATAAAAGAATATAACAAATATTGTAGTTAGAATAACACTTATAACATTATAATCAAATCTTTTAAATATATGGTATATAAAGTATGAACATAAAAGAAAAATAATAGAATTTAATACATAAAAATTAGTAAAAAATAAATCATAAACTAATCCTAGAAAAAAAGAATAAAGTAAATAATATTTTTTTTCATTTTTTAAAAAAGGATATGCAAATATTAAACTTAATATCGTAAATAATGGAATAAAATATTTAAAGTTTGATAAATATATATTACATATATTTTCTAAAAATAAACTAAGTAATGATATAAGAATACAATATCTCATTATTTACCACCTTTTATAACTGAAACAATATTAATATTATTAAAATTAGAAGCTGGTGATAATGTAAATGTATATGATAGTCCATATGTATCTTTATTTGTTTCTTTTATTTTTCCTATTAATAATCCAGATGAAAAAGAATCACTTAGTCCTGATGTAACTACATTTATATTTTTAATTTTATCTTTATCAAAATCACCTATTACATCTTTTAAAATCAGTTCATTTTTATTTGTATCATATTTATCTATAATTCCATAATACACATTTTCTTCATAGGTAAATGCTGCGGATATATAATTATCTCTAGTTGATGATATTATAAGTTTAATATCACTTGATTTATTATTTACTTTTATTATTTTTCCTATTAATCCTTCTGAATTAATTACAGCATCTCCCTTTTTTATACCATCTTTTTTACCTTTATCTATAGTAAGTACATCATACCAATATTTTGTACTTCTTTTTATTACAGTTGCATTAATAAATTCTTTATCACTATTTACTGTATTTAAATTTAATGTTTTCTTTAATTCTCCAATTTCATTTTGATAATCTTTATTTATTTCTTTTGTTATTTCTTTATTTAAATCATCTTTATTATTTATAACAGTTACTTTACTTATATCCGCTGTTAAATCTTTAAGTGAATTAAATAAAAAGTTATTTTTTTCTTTATCATTTATAAAAAAGTACAATAATAAAAATACAATTATTATAATTAATATGATTATTAAAATCTTTTTTTCTTTCTTCTTATTCTTTTTTTTCATTATTTCACCTCTAAAATTAAATATCACCATTTTCAAAAAAACTATAATAGTTATTTCCAACAATAATATGATCAACAACTGCTATTCCTTGCATTTTACCTATTTCTACTAAATTTTTAGTAAGAAACATATCTTCTTTTGATGGAATAGTATCACCACTTGGGTGATTATGGACACATATTATTGATGAAGCACTTAAAAGATATGCATGTTTAAATATTTCCCTTGGATGAACTATACTTCTATTTAATGTTCCTATAAAAAGTAATTTTTTATCAATTAAATTCTTTTTTGAATCTAAATATAATGCATAAAAATGTTCTTGTTCTAATCCTTCTACCTCACCTTTTATATATTCATATATTTTATCAGGTGAATCCATTTTTATATTGTGCGTATTATTCATATAATATACTCTTTTACCAAGTTCTACTGCTGCTAAAATTTTAATTGCTTTTGCTTCTCCAATACCATTTATTTTTTTTAAATTATTTAAAGTCATATTTTTTAAATCAGATATATCATTCATTTTACTTAATATTGAATTTGATAATTCTTTTACTGATTTATTTTTTACTCCCGTATTAAGTATTATGCTTAATAGTTCTTCATTTGATACATTTTCCTTTCCGTATAATTTAAACCTTTCTCTTGGCCTTTCTTTTATTGGAATATCTTTTATTAAAGTATTATCCATTTTGTAATATCAACTCCTCATATTTAGAGAGTACTTGTTTTTGTGCATTAAAAATAGTCGTCTTATCATCTGTATCTTTTATTAAGTTATCATATTGATCAAGTAATGTGACAAATTCACTATTATCTATATTTACTCTCTTCATATATATATTCTCCGTTATCTTATAAGAATCCACTATTTTTTCTTTTAAATTTTCATTTTTTGTTATTCCAATAATTGCATGATATCCATCATTATCTTTAAAATAAAAATAATTTTTTAAGTTTTTCGTATTATTTATCATATTTTCTTCTGAACTATATACACCATATTGAAGCATATATACATTTTCATTTTTATATTTAAATACATCTTTTGTTTCTGTTTTATTATATGAATCATATACATATTTTCCAATTGTTATTCCTGTTATTACCGCAATTATAAAATATACTATTTTCTTTTTATCCATTTCACTCACCCTTAAATCCTATCATTCATATATTAATACATTTATTTTAAATTTTTTGTCGAAAAAAAAGAAAGTTAAATACTTTCTTCGTCTATAATATCTTGAACTGTATAAAGAACGTCAAATATTGATATTTCTTTTATTTCATCGCTATCTCTTTTCTTTAGTTCAACAATATGTTCATCAATTTTATTTCCGATTGTGATTCTAATTGGTATTCCAATTAAATCCATATCATTAAATTTAACTCCCGCTCTTTCTTTTCTATCATCTAGTAAAACATCTATATTTGAGTTTTTAAATGTTTGATATAAATGGTTACCAGCTTCTACTTGTGTTTCATTTTCCATATTTACAATTATTATTGCTACTTTATATGGTGCGATACTCATAGGCCATATTATACCTTTTTCATCATTTTTTTGTTCAACAACTGCAGACATACATCTACATATTCCTATGCCATAACAACCCATAACTACAGGTTTTAATGTATTATCTTTATCTTTAAAATTAAGATTTAAACATTCAGAATACTTAGTTCCAAGTTTAAATGTATTTCCTATTTCAATACCTTTTTTAAATTTTAATGGATTACCACAATTAGGACACATATCTCCTTCTTTTACATTTCTAATATCAGAAACATAATCGTGATTAAAGTCTTCTATATTAACATTTTTATAATGATATCCTTTTTTATTTGCTCCTACTATAAAATTAACCATCATCATTACTTCATTATCAACTATTATAGGTATTCCAAGTCCTATTGGACCAATATTACCTATTTCACATCTAGCAAGTTTTTTTACTTCTTTTGGGTCTGCCAAATGCATTTCTTTAGCATTTAGTAAGTTTAATACTTTATCTTCATTAACAAATGCATCACCTTTTAATACTAAAGCATAAAATTTATTATCTATTTTATATATTAGTGTTTTTACAAGTTTAAATGGTGCTTCATTTAAGTATTCGCTTACTTCTTCTATAGTTTTAGCGTCACCAGTTTCTATTAAATCCTTTTCTAATTTTTTCTCCGATGATTCTTTTTCTTTTGTTATTGACTCACATATTTCTAAATTTGATGAAAAATCACAATTATCACAGAAAACAAGTGTATCTTCACCAATATCAGATAATGCTTGGAACTCTTCTGATAATATTCCTCCCATTGAACCTGTACTTGCTTTTACAACTCTATAATTAATTCCTATTCTTGTAAATATCTTTTTATATGCATTATACATATTTGAATATGATATATTTAATCCATTCTCATCTTTATCAAAAGAATATGCATCTTTCATTAAAAATTCTCTTACTCTAATAAGACCATATCTTGGTCTTGCTTCATCCCTAAATTTATTTTGAATTTGATAAATACTAAATGGTAAATCTTTAAATGATTGTACTTTATTTTTAGCCGCTATTGTAAACAATTCTTCATGTGTTGGACCCAATACATAATTTTTATCATATCTATCTTTAAGCTTAAACATAGCGTCACCAAATGATGATAATCTATTTGATTCAGCATATACATCTTCACTAATTAATGAAGGCATAAGTACTTCTTCAGCATTTATTTTATTCATTTCTTCTCTAACTATTTTTTCAATATTATTAAGTACTTTAAGTCCAAGTGGTAAATACATGTAAATACCTGATGATGTTTTTTTAATCATTCCAGATCTTACTAATAAATTACCACTTACGCTATCTTCATCTTTAATATTTTCTCTGATAGTATAAAAGAAACTATTTTTTAATTTCATGTTTAGTCACTTCCTAAAATCAATTAAATTATACCAAAAATTAATCTATTATACAATGAAAAAAAGAAGAATTAATTTTTATTCTTCTTAGTTTCTTTATAGAATACATATGATATAAGTGCTATACCAAATCCTAGTATAATAAATACTAAAGCAAGATTATCAAATATTCTAAATAAATTTACAATCATTGATATTACAAAAGTTATTATTCCAAATACTATAAGTGGATTTGATTTTTTTACAAGTCCATATATTAAAGTTACAATAGAAATTATTAAACTAAATGTTAATGCTTCAGTTAAAGAATATATAAATATCATTGCTAAAATAGTTAATTCTAATACTTCTTTATCTGATTTTTTACTTAATTTTATAACATAATCACATATAATAAATGTAAATATAATTAGTATTGAAAGTATTAACTCTGTTTGAATACTTTCAAATATATCAACATTTTGTACTAAATTGATATATGGAAGTATTATAACTGGTGTATAACAAGTTATTTTTCTATCTGTATCTATTTCAAGTAAGTACATAGAAATAATAATTATAATGTATGATACTAATGTAAATATATTCGCAATTACTATTTTTTCTATATAACAATTAAATAGTTTATAAATTAGTATAAATCCAAGTAATGTATATATGTATTTAAATATGAATCTTAATTTTCCTTCTTTATTGTACATATAAAGTACTAATGAATATATAAGAACATTTGCAATTACTGCGTACATACTATAATTTTTAATATCAAATAATGTAAGAATTATAAGCATAGAAAATAATATATATTTTAAAACACTTTTAAATGTTATCTTTATTTTATCAGAGAACATATAGATTAACGCTATTATACCCGTTACAAAAAGTAATACATAATATAATTTAATGTTTAATCTTATAGAACACAAGAATAAATTACAAATTGTAAGAATAAGCATTACTATATTTTCTGATTTAATATTTTTATTAATTAATACATATATGAAATAATATATCCATAATAGTTCATTTAATAAAAATGCAGTTAATGAGTTTCCATTAAAAATAATTACAATACTTGATACACTTAAGAATATAAATGCAAATGCTTCAAATATACTATTTATAACAGTTTCTTTTTCATTTTTATTTATAAATGTATTAATTAGGAAACAAAGTATGCTTGCAACTAATAAAATTAGTTCTAGTTTTGCATCTATAAATACCTCAAATATATTATATATTAATATAAACATTGTTATTGGAAGTAATAATTCTGATATTGTTTTTTTAATTTTTTCATCATTAAATTTTATAGTAAATATTTGAATTACTCCTATAATTAAAGTCATTATAATCGCAACTTCAGGTCTTATACTATAACAAAAAATATTAAGGTAAGATAAAATCATTGTAAGAATATAAGACATTACTGAAATACTTTTATCACTAATAATTGTAAGTATAAAATATAATAAAGCAAGTGATAAAATTGTAATAAATGATTCTATACTAATACTACTTGTAAATAGATTAATTGTATCTGGTACTAAACCTAAAGATAATACATAAATCAAAATTGCAAATATATAATTTAATGGATTATTTTTTTCATTTTTAATAATTATAAAAAGTGATATCAATTCAAATACAAATGGTATTATAGAATTTATAACTGAATCTGAATAAATAACAGAATAAGTTAACGTAATAGGAACAAATATTAAAGATATTATTGACATAAATATTCTTATTTGTTTATTTTTTACAAAAATATTTATAATTACTATTATCAAATTAAACAAACATAATACAGGTAATATTAAACTTTCACTATATATTTTATCCATCTTAAATAAATATAATAGTGATATAACCATTAAATATGAAAATACATTTCCAAAAAACAAGAATGTTTTTGATTTCATAAATTTACTACTTAAATAATAGATTAATGCACATAATGCACTTGATAATGCTAAATATACATATATTCCACTACCTTTGTATGATAAATAATTACCAAGTAATTCTTTTTCTCCTATAAAATTTAATATTACTATTATAAATATAGTTCCAAGAAACCACATTGTTTTATGTGCGCCATCATTTTTAAGTTTTTTAAATGCAAATGATGATGCGAAAAATATTAATGCTTCGATACTTAAAAATATAACTTTAAATATATCATTCATATTTTCCCAATTTGTAAATGCAAAAATAGTGCTTGATATAATTACTAGAAATGTACCTAACCATAATAATAATTTTTCATTAGCTTGTTCTTTCTTCTCTTTTTCAATCTTTTTAATTTTTTCTAATTCTTTTTTTGTTGGTTTACCACAATTTGTACAGAAATTACTATTTTCTTTTAATTCATTTCCGCAGTTTGTACAATATTTCACTTTATTCACCTTCTATTCAATTAAATTATACACTATTTTTATAAAAAATAAAAGAAGCAATAAAAAACTTAGAAACATTTAATTTATTAAAATTAAAATCAAGGACTTTTATCCTTGATTATATAAGATTATAATTTTTAATATATTAATTTTATATTTCTCTTTCCTATTAAAGTATAAATAAATTTTCTGGTGATGATGTACTTCTAGATGCTACTAGCACTTTATCACCTATTTCTAATTTTTTATAATGTCGTATACTTATCTTGTATTCTTTTATTTCGCCTTGCATATCTGGCAAATTAACAACGACAATATCTCTATCAGGAATATTTCCAGGTTTATTATGATCAATTGTTGAATAATTTGGGTATCTATCAATTACAACCGTTTCACACACTAAGTAATCTACTTTATTATTTTTTTGAACTTCTTTTAATATGTGATAAGGTAATTTAATAAATAACAAATATATTATAAATAATACAAAAATTGGAAATATAAAAGCACCATCTACTATTCCTAAAACTATTTTAATTTCTAAATAAATATAATAAATTGCCCAAATAATTCCACCAAGAATCCAAAAATAAATAAGCAAAGAAACTAATTTTACACCAATATCAACTTTTTTTGATATTGTTATTGCTTCTTCATTTGTAAGTTTTCTCCACTCCATAAACCTCATATACCCTTTCTCTATTAATATATTAATATTATAACATCTCTTATAAATTATGTATATTAAAAACTTAGAATAAAAATTATTCTAAGCCTATTTTTCATATCACCAATATTAATTGTTCTTCATTCTATATCTTTTTACAGTTACATCATCATTTTTATATGATTCAAGTGAATTAGCATCAATAAAATAGTCTCCAACATTTCCTGGGTATGTTGACATCATAAATCCTTCACGCCATCCATTTTTATGAATATCTTTACCAATTTTTATTCTATTAATTATTGAATTTAATTTGTCAAATTTAACATATCCTCCGTTTTCTATTTTTGCTAAAAGTACATTTTCTTTATACATTTCATAATTATATCTAAAAAATCCATAAGATTCATCTACATCATTTTTTAACGTATCATTGATATATGTGCACTTTAGTATTGTACCAGTATATAAACCCTCTATTTTCATTTTAAACCTCCATTATTTTAATTTTTCAAGTATAATTGCAAGTTCTTTCTTTTCGTTTTCTAGTTTTATTTTTTCTTCTTCAACTAAAGCTCTTGGAGCATTATTAACATATCCTGGATTAGATAGTAATTTTTCTCTTCTTGCAATATTACTTTCTAAAGTCATTTTTTCTTTTTCTAAAGCATCTTTTTGTTTTTTATTTTCTTCTTCAGATACTTCATAATAATAAGTTAATTTAACATTTAATTCATTTGTATTTGACTCTATTGTTACTTTACTATATTCACTATTTTGTACTTCATTATTTAATTTAAGCATATTTTTAATAATTTTTTCAGCACTTAAATTATTACATTCTAAACTATATTTAAATTCTTTTGGAATATTATTTTCTTTCTTTGTAATTCTTGATTTTGTAATAAAGTTTCTTATTTCTTCCATTAATTTTATAGTATCATCAAAATTTAATTCTTCGTTTACTTTTGGATAAGAACTAATCATAATACTTTCTGTTTCTTTTACTGGAAGCATACTATATATTTCTTCAGTTACGAAAGGCATAAATGGATGAAGTAATTTTAAGATATTTGTTAATACATATAAAAGTGTACTTTTTGTTGATTCATTATCCATATTGAACTTAGAAAATTCTATATATCCATCACAGAAATCATCCCAAATAAAGTTATATAGTTCTGTTCCTACATTTTGGAATTCATATTTATCCATATTTTTTCTAACTTCACTTATTGTTTTATTAAGCCTTGTTAATATCCATTTATCACTAAATGTAAGTGCAGAAAAATCATATTCTTTTACATTTTCTATATTCATTAATGTAAATCTTGATGCATTCCATATTTTATTTATAAAATTCCAAGTAGATTTCATTTTTTCTTCATCAAATCTTAAATCTTGACCTGGTGCTGAATTAGTTGTTAAGAAATATCTAAGTGCATCGCAACCATATTCTTCTATCATATCCATAGGATCTATACCATTACCTAAACTTTTACTCATTTTTCTTCCATCTTTATCACGAATAAGTCCATGTATTATACAATCTTTAAATGGAACTTCTTTAGTAAATTCTAGTGATTGGAACATCATTCTAGATACCCAGAAGAATATAATATCATAGCCTGTTACAAGAGCATTTGTTGGATAATATCTATTAAATAAATCTGTATTATCTGGCCATCCTAATGTACTAAATGGCCATAATGCGCTACTAAACCAAGTATCAAGTACATCCTCATCTTGAATCCATCCTTCACCTGGTGATTCTACTTGTACTTTAACTTCATTATCTTTATACCATGCTGGTACTCTAATACCCCACCATAATTGTCTTGATATACACCAGTCATGACAATCATTCATCCAATTTTCAAGTACTTTTTCGCATCTTGCTGGATAAAAGTTAACTTTATTATCTGTTTTTTGATTTTCTAATAAATTATGTGCTAAATCACTCATCTTAACAAACCATTGTTCTGATAAATAAGGTTCTACCATTACGCCTGTTCTTTCAGAATGTCCAACACTATGAGTTATTTTTTCAATATTAATAAGTAAATCTTTTTCTTTTAATTCTTCTATTAATTTTTCTCTTGCTTCAAATCTATCAAGCCCTTTATAATTTAATGCATTTTCATTCATATGAGCAGTTTCATCCATAACAACTATTCTCTCTAGGTTATGTCTATTACCTACTTCAAAATCATTTGGATCATGTGCAGGAGTAATTTTAACAACACCTGTACCTTTTTCCATATCAGCATGTTCATCACCTATGATAGGTATTAACTTACCAACTATAGGTAAAATAACATTTTTACCAATTAATTTATTATATCTTTCATCTTTAGGATTAACTGCGACTGCTGTATCACCAAATAATGTTTCTGGTCTTGTAGTTGCAACATCAAGATAATCATTTGTTCCTTCAATATAGTATTTTAAATGATAGAATGCTCCTTCTACATCTTTATATATAACTTCTTCATTAGAAAGTGCTGTTCTTGCTTCTGGATCCCAGTTAATTATTTTTTTACCTCTATAAATAAGTCCATCATTATACATTTTTATAAATGCATAATTAACTGCTTTTTGTGATATTTCATCAAGAGTAAATCTTTCTTTTGAATAATCTAAACTAATACCCATTTTAGACCATTGTTTTCTTATATTATCAGCATATTCATCTTTCCATTTCCATGCTTCTTTTAAGAAGTTTTCTCTACCTAATTCGTATTTATTTATTCCTTCTTTTTTTAATTTAGCAACTACTTTTGCTTCTGTTGCAATTGCAGCATGATCCATACCTGGAAGCCATAATACATCATATCCATCCATTCTTTTATATCTACATATTATATCTTGAATTGATACATCTTGTGCATGCCCAATATGTAACTTACCTGTTATATTAGGTGGTGGAAGTACCATTGAAAATGGTGTTTTTGTTTTATCTCCTGACATAAAGTAATTATTATTAAGCCAGTATTCATATTTTCCTTCTTCTACTTTTTTATGATCATATTTAATTTCTAACATATCTATCTATCCTTCCATCTATATATTTATTTACTATTTCAAAGATTTCTTTGAATCTTTCATCAAAATTTATTTGTTTATAGAAATAATATAAATTTTGTTTAAATTCTTCTAAACATTCATCATAGTTTATATCATATGTATATGCAAATTTTAATGCAATACTATCATTTATGTTTTTTATATCTTTATAATTTGATAATTCATGATTTTTTATTGAATTTATTATTTTAGGATTAATTAAATCATTACTAGGTTTAGTGTCTAATTCTGATAAATATCCAAGTAAATATATAATATCCATTTTATCTATATCACGAATTAATTTAGCAAACTTTAAATATCTTTCATTAGTTGTTTTTCCTATTTTCATTTTATTATGATTTTTTATCGCAAACTCAATTAATTTATAATCTTCTTTATTACTCCAAAAATTTTTTATTAATCCTTCTTCAAATAATATTTTTACTCCCAAATCAGCGTGATCAATATTAGAATCATCAAATGAATTAAACTCTTTTAATTGTTCAAATCTTCCTATATCATGGAGTAAACCAATTACTTTTGCCAAAGATACATCTTCATCATTAAATCCTAGTTTTTTTGCATACTTTATGCATAAATTCATAACTCTAATTGAATGATTTTTTTAAGAATAATCTTTTCTTTAGTTAAATCATAATTATTTACGTATTTTTCAAATTCTTCAACCACTTTTACCTCCAAAAAGAAAAATACCTATGATGTAAGGACGATTAAACGCGGTACCACCTTACTTCATAGATATTTCTATGCACTTAATCTTTAACGCAGATATGCGATTTTACTTTTATAAGATAAGCAACCTTCAAATAAATAATTTGTTAGTTTTCACCAAACACTAACTCTCTAAAAAAATTATATTATTTTACTCCTCTTATCAACAAGTCTATATGTATTATACTATTTTTATGATTTATTGTAAATATTATTTTTTTGTACTTTGACTTTTAGATAAAGAATCAATATCATTTTTCATTTCTTTTAATATATTGTTTTTACCATTTACAAAGTAATCATATTCTTTATCTTTTACTTTTAACAATCTATCACCGTTTACAGTAAAGTTTAAATCATTTTTTTCAAATAAAAATTTATTCTTTTTATCATTTAAATCAACAAAATAAAACTTTTTATCATATTTAGCATATTCATTAATATATGTATAATATTTACTTTTATCTCCATCTTTTTTATAAAGTAATACATAATATTCACTTTCTGGTTCATTAAATATTTCTTTACCATCTATTAATGTATACTTATAATCTTTATTTAATTTAACTGCCTTTACTGAAACAGAATCTTGATTTTGAATATTTCCTATTCCTGAAAAATTAGTTACAAAAAACATACATGAAATAAGCATTATTATAAATATAGCAAATAAACTAAGTAATAAATGTGCGAATAAATTACTTATTTTACTTGATTCTTTAGTAATTTCTTTTTCTTGAGGTATTTCTTCGGTTTTTTCTTTTATTTCTTCTTTAATAGGTTCTTCTTTTACTTCAACTTTTTTTATTTTTACTTTTTTTGCTTCTTCAATTTGTTTTTCTTTTTCTTTTAATTTATTTAATTCCCTTGATATTTTATTTTTTATCTTTGTTTTTTTAGTTTCAACTGTTTCAGTTTCATCAAAAATAAGTTTTTGCGCTACAAGAACAATATCATCCTTATCATTTATTTTTGTAAACAAAAATTTATTTAATTTTTTTGATACAATATGTAATTTACTATTTGGATCATATCCACCACTTATACCTATAAATTCACTTGTTATTTCTTTTCCATTATATTTTTCCATTCCAACCATATTAAATATGTAATTAGTTAAAAATTCTGAACTACTATTATAAATATATGTTAATGAAAATTTAAATATATAATAATCAAATCCATTAACATTTATTTTATCAATATATTTAATATTTTTAGGATCATCTTTATAATTACAATAAATACCAAAGTTTATCGAAAAATCAGATTCAGCAATTGTAGATGCTTCTTTATATTTATCTTTCATTATATCTACTTTATCATATATAGAAAGCATTTCATATAATGCATATCTACTATATTTATCTTTAGATATTTGTTCAATTGTTGATTTTTTTACTTCTTTATTTTTCTTATAATAATTATCAATTATAAATAGTTTTAGTTGATTATCTTTTTTATTTAACAATTTTTCTAGTGCTTCACTTGTTTCTTTATTACTTACAAATGATTCAATATTTATACATATTTCCAAGAAAAATCTAAGATTAATATATTCATCATCATTTAATGCATCAAATGTATTTTTAAAGTTTGTTTTAAGTGCAATATTAAATACTCTCATTAATGCATCACAAATGATTTTTTTATTCTTTTTTAAGTCTTCAACAGGTACTATTCCTGCGGCTAAATAATCATTTAATAAAATCAAAATATTATTTTTAGCATCTTTAAATTTCAAAGCTTTATATAGCTTCGGAAATAAGTAGTCATATAAATATGGTCTTTCAAATAAATTACTTATTGGAATAAAATCACTATTTTTATAATTCTTTAATACTAAATCAACATATAATTTTAAAGCACTTTCTGAATCTACTGTAGTAAGTAAATATACTACTTTGTTTTGTACGTTTGGTAATAAATTTTTATAAACTTTTTCTATTGCATCAGTATATACATCATAATAATTTTTAAAACATAGTGATAATATTGATGCATTAAGTCCACCATTATTATCATTTACTCCATAATTTTTAGTAGAATTTTGTATCAAAAATAAACCTACATTAGGTGTTATTTTCATCTTTTCCAATTTTTTTAGAGCATTTATTTTTGAATCAAAATCCTTCTTTTCCATTATTTCAAGTAAATACGCTACTCTATTTAATTTTAACTCCTCTATTAATTCTTTCATACGTTTCACCCACTAAGTGATATTATACCAAATTATTACAAATAATTAAACAAAATTATAACTTTATTTTAAAATATTTCATTTAATAATTTATTAACAAATTTTTCTATTGATGCCATAATTTTATTATATATTTTTTCTTCTAACTCGCTTTTAGAATTATCACTTTCTTTTTCATTCTTTTTATTTTTATTCTTACTTAATTCTTCCTTATGAGTTGTATAGTAAGAATTATCTACTTCTGAATACATACCAACTTTTTCATCTTTTGCTTGTTCTTCTTTTTCTTTTAATTCATCTGTATATTCATAATTTCCATATATATATGCGACCTTTGCAAATCCTTTTTCTACAAGTTCACTTTGAAGTAATGATCCATCTGTATAAACCCAAGCTAAATATCTATTATATTTATCTTTTTCATCACTACCATCATCAAATTCTAGTTCTATCTTTTGTGCATTTGTTATCTTATCACATGTATATTCTTTTGCTTCTCTTCCATATGGCTCCTCACCTTTTTTAGGATGATTTGTTTCTGGTGTATCAATTGCTAAAAACCTTACCTTTATTTCTTTCTTATCCATTATAAATCTTGCCGTATCTCCATCTATACAAGATGAAAACTTTACTTCTTTTTTTTCATTTGCATCTACATTTATTGGAAATAAAAACATAATTAAAAATAAAAAACATAATACTTTCTTTTTCATATTACCACCTACTATAAGAATTATATCATATTTTTTATATTTACTTGCTTACTTGTTTTTATTATTACATTTTCTTGACATAAGAATATTATATTACTAGGAGTGATTTATATGATGAATTTTTTACAAGGTCTATTTTTAAGTACAAAAAGACTAATATTTTTCTTATTAGCCACCTCTTGTTTAATAATATTAACATACCAAATAATCATTTTATTATTTATAACTACACCTCTTAATGCTGTTTTACTTTTAATTGTATTTTTACTTTTGTGTACTTTTAGTTTCTTCTTTTTCTTTAGGTGTTAAAAGCATTTCTGTTTTATAAATTTTATCAAGTAATTGTCTAACATTTTTAACTTTATTATATTCTTTTTCTGTATTTGGTATTTTACTTGGTATTGAAATTAGCACACTTAATAGTTTCTTTTCTTCTTCTTTAAATGGGAATATTCTTTCATATTCATTAAGTAAACTTCTAAAATCAAAATATAATGCATATTTGTTATAAAAATTAATAAAATCATATATTGGACTATCTATTTTACTATATTCCCAACCTATTAAATATACACTTTTATTTCTTATAATATTATCAAGTTTTAAATTATTATGAAGAGTAACAACTCTTTTTCTTTTTTCATTTTTTACAATTTCATACCATTGTTCTAATTCATTTTTACAAAAATATATACAAGAAAATATTTTAGAAATATTTCTTGCGATTAAATATTCTGATGGACTCATATATATTTTGGATTCTATTATATTAATAACATCCATATAGTAATTATAAATATAATTTATTTTTTCCATTGTTTCTTCAAATATTTTTTTATATTCATCAATATCAACATCTTTGTAATATGTTGTTTTGCTATGAAGAAGCGCAATAGTATGAATTAAATCAAATGCTCTTTGTTCATTATCATATTTTACATCATCTACAAATTCGTATATTGTACTATCTTCATTACTATCTATAACTTTTGGAAAATATTCAAAATTTCTAGATAATAGATATTTATATATATTATCTAAATTACCCTTTTTTAAAGCAAATTGACCTAAAGGAGTATTTACTATCATAGTTTTACCTTTCATAGTATATTTATCTACCTTTAGGCCATTCTTATCTAATATTTTCTTAAATAGCTTCATTAACTATATATGGAATTATTATTTTACTTCCAAGGGCAATTTGATCTATATTATTATATTCTTTTATTTTTTCAACACTTACACCATATTTTAAACATATAGTATCAATATTATCATTTTCTCTTACAATATGAACATAATAACTAACAAATTTTTCATCTTTTTCACTAAAGTTATTAAATATTGAATTCATTTCATTATCAATAAAATCTTCACTTTTATTTACTTTTACTATATTTTCATCCTTTTGTAAAAATAAATCAGATGAATCATTATTCATAGTAGTATCCTCCTTTTTAAGCATATTTTCAAAAATATTAAATCTATCTATTTCTTCTTCATCATTATCTATTTTCTCTTCTTGTTTAACTTCTTCATTAACTTTTTCTTTTGCTTCTACTTTCTCTTCAGCAATTACTTCTTCTTTTTCTATTTCTTCTTCACTATTACTTCTAGAATCAATTACAAGATCTGGTTTAATTTCTTCACTTATTTCTTTTTCTTCTTCTATTTCAACAAGTTCTATCCCTTCTATTAAAACATCTATATTTACTCTTAATATTTCTTCATTTACTATTTCAAATTTAAAATCATCTATATCTATTTTAATTCTATCCATATCATATTTTGTATCTAAAGTTATATCAAAAGGAAGACCATATATAAATGGTTCGGAATTAATAGATGAATCTGTTATTTTATATTCACCACTAATAATAAATTCTCCTGAAACTAAATTATTTTCTTCTATAGTTAAATTATGTTCAAGTGAAATACTAGTTATTTCATAAATTTTTGTATTAAATTTAATATCTTTAGTAAATGGTACTATCTTTTTCATTTTATCCCTCACTTCTAATTAATAATATTAAAAAAAGTCCTAAAATAGAACTTTTATTTAAATAAATTATTAAATATTTCCATATAATTATCAACGAAAATTATTTCAAAGGATGATGCTATTTCAATTGGTATTTCTGATATATCTCTCTCGTTTTCTTTTGGAATAAATAATTTTCTTATTCCAGCGTTATAAGCTGCGATTGATTTTTCTCTAAGTCCACCAATAGCAAGTATATTACCATTTAATGTTATTTCACCTGTCATACCTATTTTATTATCTACCTTTTTATTTAAAAATGAACTTATTATTGCGCTTACTAGTGTTACACCCGCAGATGGTCCATCTTTTGGAATTGCTGCATGTACACAATTTATATGAATATCATCTTCGTTTAACTGTTTTATATCAAGACCAAATTCTTTATAATTTGTTTTAACATAACCTATTGCTATTTTAGCACTTTCAATCATAACATTACCAAGTGATCCTGTCATATTTACTCCGCCTTTACCTTTATAGTGTGATACTTCTATTGGAAGTATTGAACCACCAAAGGCTGTATATGCAAGTCCATTTACTATTCCGCTATTATTATAAGTATTATTATCAATTTCAGAATATTTTACATTTCCAAGTAATCTTATTATATCTTCTTCTTTTAATGTAAATCTTTTTTTCTTAGGATTCATAATTATTTCTTTTGCTATTTTTCTCATAATTGAAGATAAAACTCTTTGAAGCTCTCTTACACCTGCTTCTTTAGTATAGTATTTTATTATAAAGTTAATAGTATCATCATCTATTATAATATTACTTCTTGTAAGTCCATGTTCTTTTAATAGTTTAGAGAACATATAGTTTTTAACGATATCTAGTTTTTCAAATATCGTATAACTTGATAAATTTATTATTTCTAATCTGTCTTTTAAAGCATATGGAATATCTGATGCTGTATTTGCTGTTAAAATAAACATAACTTTAGATAAATCAAATGCTTCATCTATATAATTATCATAGAATGTATTATTTTGTTCTGGGTCTAAAACCTCCAATAAACATGATTCAGGGTCACCATTTATTCCTCTTGTCATTTTATCTATTTCATCTATTAAAAATACTGGATTTGATGATTTTGCCTTTATCATTCCATCTATAATTCTACCTGGTTTAGCGCCTATATATGTTCTTCTATGACCTATTATTTCTGCTTCATCGTTAATTCCACCTACAGATATTTTAACAAAATTTCTATTTAATGCTTTTGCAATAGAATAAGCTAATGTTGTTTTACCAACACCTGGTGGACCAACTAAACAAATTATTGGGCTTTTAATATCATTAGTAAGTTCTTTTACTGCAATATATTCTAATATTCTTTCTTTTACATCTTTTAATCCATAATGTGTTTCGTCAAGTGACTTTTCTATTTTTGAAATATTTTTTAAGTCATTTGTATAAGTACCAAATGGTAATGAAAGAACTGTATCAATATAATTTTTAACTATAGATACTTCAGGCGATAAAGCATTCATAGATTCATATCTTTTTAATTCTTTTCTTAATTTTTCTTTAATTGAATCTAAAGCATTTAAATCATCTATTTTTGCTCTTATTTCATTTATTTCTTCATCTTTATCGTCTTTTTCTCCAAGTTCTTCTTTAATTGCTCTTAACTTTTCTTTTAATATAAATTCTTTTTGTGATTTATCTAATTCTTTCTTTACACTTTCATCTAGTTTTCTTTCTATATAACTAATGTTTTTTTCTTCAGCAATATATTTTATCAAATCGTTTGATCTTTTTATTGGACTTGTCATATATATAAATTTATTCTTTTTTTCAAAACTAAGTGGTAATATGTTCGCAACTATATCTGTTAACTTATCAAGTGATACCTCTTCATTCATTTTTATTATTATGCTGTTAGATATAGACTGTGTAATTGATATATATCCTGCAAATTCTCTTTTTAACAATCTTAAATTTGCTTCTGTTTCATCTACGCTTTCTTCTTCATATATAGCAGGACCAATAACCGCATCAAGTTTACTTTTTCCAGTATCTACATAATTAAATATATTTGCTCTATTAACTCCTGATATAGTTATTCTTAAATGGTTATTAGGTAAGTCAAAATAACTTGTTATTTTACCAATTATACCAGTATTAGGTAGTTCACTAATATCAATGTTTTCATTTGAAAGACTAAGTGTGGAAACTAATATTACATATGAATCATGATTGTTTACAGAATTTGTAATTATTTCTTTATCAATATCGTTTGAAAGTTCTAATTTTATTTCACCATTAGGAAGCAAAACAAGGTTACGTAATACAATAACTGGTAGTTTAGTCTTTATCATATTTTGCCTCCTCATCAAGTAATTTTATAAACATTGTTTATTATAATTTATTTAAAAAAATTGTCAATGAATTTTAAACATATTTTAAAAGAAAAAGTAGATTCTATTTTAGAGTCTACTATTTTTTTAATATTTCAATTACTTTTTGCATTTCAAGTTCATATTTTAATGCGTCTAGTCCGCCAATTTGATTTAGTAATTCATCTTTAGTTGTATTATATTTTTTAGCTAAATCTTCTGCTTCTTTATTTGCTTCTTCATCAGTTACTTCAATTTTTTCTAAAGTAGCAATTTCTTCAAGCATGAATCTATATTTAACTCTTTTTTCTGCTTCTGGATGCATTTGTTTTTCTAAATCTTCTGCTGTAGAATTTGTAAATTGATAGAACATATCAAGTGTTATTCCTTGCATTTTTAAATTCTCTTCATATTGATGCATCATTCTATGAATTTCTTCATGAACTAATTCTTCTGGAAGATCTACAACTGTATGTTTAGCAGCTTCTTCTAATAAATCGTCAACATATTTATTTTCAATTTCATATTCTTGTTTTGCTTCAAGATCAGCCTTAACTAAATCTTTTAATTGTTCTTCAGTTTCAACACCTTCATAACCTAAATCTTTAAAGAATTCTTCATCCATTTCTGGCAATTCTTTAGTTTTTACTTCATGAACTTTTATTTTGAATACTGCTTCTTGTCCTTTTAATTCTTCTTGAGCATAATCTTCTGGGAATGTTACTTTTATATCTTTTTCATCTCCAGCTTTAAGACCAATTAATTGTTCTTCAAAACCTGGTATAAATGTATTACTTCCAATTTCTAACGGATAGTTTTCAGCTTTACCACCTTCAAATGCTACACCATCTTTGAATCCTTCAAAATCAATAACAGCTGTATCACCATTTGCGATTTTACCATCTTTAATAACGATATCTGCATATTGTTCAAGTAAACTATTAATTCTTGATTTTACTTCTTCTTCAGTTACTTTTACTACACCTTTTTTAACACCTAATTTAGTGTATTTTTCAACCTTTACTTCTGGTTTAGTTGTAATTCTAAATGTTAATACTAATTTTTCATCATCAATTTCTTTTATATCAATTGTAGGTTGAATTATAGGTATTAACTTACTATCTTTAATAACTGTTGCATATTTTTCTTGTAATACAAAATCAATTGCATCATTATATAAACTTTCTTTACCAAATTTCTTTTCAAAAATATTTCTTGGAACTTTACCTTTTCTAAATCCATCAACTTTTACATTTTGTACATTTTTATTAAATGATTTAGTAATTGCATCTTCCCATTCTTTTCCTTCTACTTTTATTTCTATTTCATGTACGTTTTTCATAAACTTCCTCCTTACAAAAAATCTATATTATTATATAATAATTTGCAATCTTTATCAATAGATAAATTGTTATATTTACTTTTTATATACAAAAAAATAATCCATTTTGGATTATTTAATTGAAATTATTTTTACATCATAACTACCATTAGGACTTTCAACTGATACTGTTTCTCCAGCTTTTTTACCTAGTATAGCTTTTGCTATTGGAGATTCATTTGATATTTTATTTTCAAAAGGATCTGCTTCAGTACTACCTACTATAGAATATTCTTCTGTTTCATTGTCATCAATATATTCTATTTCAACAGTTGATCCAACTCTAACTTCAGATGAATCTCCTGCTTCTATTACTGTTACGTGTTCTATTAAATATTCAAGTTCTTTAATTCTTGCTTCTACTATACTTTGTTTTTCTCTAGCAGCATGGTATTCAGCATTTTCTGATAAATCTCCTTGTGCTCTTGCTTCTTTTATATCAGCAACTACTTCTGGTCTTACGACAGTAGTTAAATTTTCTAATTCTTTTTTTAAATCATTAAGTCCTTCTTTAGTTATAAAATGTTCTTGAGTTGCTTTCATTTTTATCACCTCTATAAATTTTTACATGAACAAATGATACTACAATTTAAGTGTTTTGTCAACCTAAAAAATTAACACGTAACAAATCATTTTTAGAAACCTTTTTATCACATGGAATTCTAAGAATTTCTTTTGGATGTCTTGCAGCATCTACTAATTCATTATCACTATTTTTAATATATGATACTACTATATTAAAAGGTTCCTTTTTAGGTCCAAATATATTAATAACATCACCTTTACTAAAATAATTCCTTTGTTCTATAATTATTTCTTTATTTTCTTCATCATAATCAAGTACAACACCTAAAAAGTCTTGATTTGTGTTTTCTTCTCTTCCAATATAGTATTGTTCATTTACTCCAGGAAATTTATCAAAATATTGAGGAAGTGTTTCTCTATTTGCACATCTATATAATTCTATTTCATCTTTTTTATTATATTTATAATTTTCTTTATCTTCTAAATATTTATCTATTACTCTTCTATAAACACTTACTAAAGTTGCAATATAATAAATAGATTTCATTCTTCCTTCTATTTTTAAGGATGTTACACCAATATCAATTAAATCTGGAATATATTTTAAAAGAGATAAATCTTTTGGAGATATTGCAAATTCTGTATCACCAGATATTTTTGTTTTATACTCGTCATAAAGATCAAATACCCATCTACAAACCTGTGCACATCCACCTCTATTTGAGTCTCTATTAGTCATATAATTAGAAAGCATACATCTACCACTATAGCATGTACACATTGCACCATGAACAAATACTTCTATATCCATATTTGTTTCATCCATTATATTTTTAATATCTTTTTTTGATGATTCTCTAGCAAGGACAACCCTTTTTACGCCTTCTTCTTTATAAAATTTTACTGCTTCACTATTTAATGTACATTCTTGTGTACTTATATGGATTTCTAAATTAATATTATTTTCTTTTACTAAGTCTATTATAAATAAATCAGAAACTATTATTGCATCTACTTTTGCTTCTTCAAGTTCTTTTAAGTACTCTAAAAGTCCAGTTATATCTTCTTCATGAAAAAGAATATTTACCGTAACATAAACTTTTGCACTATGTTCATGTGCAAACTTAACGCCTTCCTTTATTTCATCAATTGTAAAATTTATTGCATTTGCTCTTAAACTAAACTTTTTACCACCTAAATATACTGCATCTGCGCCATACATAATAGCCCATTTTAATTTTTCTAAATCTCCTGCAGGAGCAAGTAATTCAATCTTATTCATTATTTTTCACCTTAAAAATTGTTTTTTTATTTAAAAATCCATTATATGTATTGTTATAATTATTCGCATCTACAACTTCCTTTAATTTTTCAGCAAATTCATCATCGTTAGGTGCATTTTTAAGTGCGATAAATGCTTCAATTACATTATAAAATGAAGCTTCTGGAATCAAGTAATCGTCTAAAATAATAAAAGCATTAATATTTTCATTAATTAATCTCTTATATTCTAAAAGTCCATTTAATATTTTACCCGATAAGAATGTCGTATTTTCTTTTTCAATAATTTGATAAAAATCATTAGAGTTTTTTTCTTTAAAATAATACCTTTTATCTTTTGGTTTACCCATATTACAAAATTTAAAATAATTTGTAATAAGTTTTCTAGAAGATGTTGCCATAATATTATAACCAAATAGTTTAATTGAACATGGAGAATTTACTTTTTTTGATATTTCAATTTGTTCATCAAGTGTTATTTCAGGGCTTATTATAAAACCTGATACACCTCTTTTTTCCAAAAATTTAATTGTACTAGAATTTGTAGTTAACTTAGAATACCAAACAAGTCTGATATTTAAATTTTCTTCTCTTACAATATTTAATATAGCCATATCCGAAAATATAAGAGAATTTATATCTAATTTTTCAATACTTCTAACAACTTTTTTTAATTCTTCCATTTGTTCATTAAAATAAACTTTATTTAACATAATATATATTTTTTTATCTTTTTCTTTTAACATTTTACAAATATCATTTAGCTCAGACATTTTAACTAGATGATTAAATGTTTCACTATATCCTTCTATTCCAATAATAAAACCATCAATATTATTTTCCATAAAAAATTTAAAATTATTTTTATCTGGAAAAGGTATTAAAATATTATTCACTCTTTACCTCTTTTCTATATGTGATAGCGATTCCATCACCTACTTTATAAAATTTAGTATCAAACTCTTCATTATTTGTTAAAAAATCTATATATCTTTGTATCTTTGTTACGAGTTGTCTTAAGTTTCTACTTTTAATTTCTTCTTTATTTTCAACAAAACCATGAAAATCTATATTATCGCTTACAATAAATCCATCATCAACAAGATTTTCCTTATATTTTTCAAAAAATTTAATATATTGTGCTTTAGCAGCATCTATAAATAACATATCATATTTGCCTGTTAAATCAATATTTAATGCATCACCTAAAACAAGTGTAATTCTTTTTTCAAGTTTACACTTTTTAATATTTTTAATAGCTTCAATATATCTATCTTGATCTCTTTCTATTGAAACAACAGTTATATCATCATTCACAAGTGCCATATTAATAGCAGAATATCCTATTGCTGTTCCTATTTCTAATATACTTTTTATATTATTTTTTTCTATAAACTTACACAAGAAATTCATTCCTCTTTTTTGCATAATTGGAATACCTTTTTCTTCTGCATATTTTTCCATTTCTTTTATAACATCATCCATAAATTTTGTTACAGCTCCTTTAGTTTTCCTTTGTTAAATAAGAGAGTATTGCCTCAATCATTTTCCATTCTTCTTCTGTTTCTATATTATTTAATACTCTATCATCTTCATTAAATATGTAAGATGCAGCATAAAGTTTAGTACTTCCATCATCACATTTTGAATTATCTGTATAAACAATATAGTTTTTATCATTCGTTTCAAGGTCACATAATATGTCACACTCTTTTGTTTTATTATTAGAATCTATATAGGTAAATTTGCTTTTCTTAGTAAGTTCATTCATACTTTTTGTTACTCCTTTTTTATTTTATCTAAATAACTCTGAAGAATTATATTAGCCGCTAGTGAGTCAACACTTTTTTTTCTTTTTTTTCTTGATGTATCATTTTTAATCATAATATTATTTGCTTCAACACTTGATAGTCTTTCATCTTGAAGTATTACTTCAAGATTATATTTTTCTTCTATCATTTTTTTAAAGTTCATACTTCTTTCTGATGCAAAACCTAAAGAATTATTCATATTCTTTGGGAGACCTAATACTATTTTTTCTACTTTAAATTCACTTATTATTTCTTCTAACTCCTTCAAAGCTGATTCATAATCATTTTCATTAAATCTAATAGTTTTATAAGTTGATGCGATAAGCCCAAGTCTATCACTTAATGATACTCCAAGTGTTTTTGTTCCTAAATCAAGTCCTAAATATCTCATTATTTGCTTAAATAATTTCTAAGTAAAACTTCAATTATTTGAGTACGTTCTAACTTACAAATTTTCTTTCTTGATTCTTTGTATGATGAGATATAACCTGGATCTCCACTTATTAAATATCCTACTATTTGATTTATTGGATTATATCCTTTTTCTTCTAGGGCTTCATAAACATCTTTAATTGTTTGATCTACTAAAACATTGTCTATTTCAGATACATCAAATAAAAATGTAGTATTTGAATCCATAACATTCACCTCTTTCATATACATGTATTATATCATACATTTAAGTAAAATTCTATTAAAAGAAAAAGAAATAGTTAACTATTCCTTATATTCAAACTCAAAATCAAGTATTCTAACAGTGTCTCCTTCTTGTATACCCATTTTTTGTAAATCTTCATCAACACCCATTTTTCTAAGTTTTTTAGCAAATCTTCTTGCTCCTTCATCAGTAAACTTAGTCATTTTAAGAAGTTTTTCTATTTCCTCACCACTAACTACATAAACATCATTATCTTTATAAATTCTATATGGTTTTTCTTCCTTAAATTTATATAAAACATATTTTTCAAATTGTTCATTTTCATATAATGGTTCATCTTTAATGTTATCAAGTTCATCCGCTATTTTTACTAAAACTTTATCAATACCTTCACCTGTTAAAGCACTTATTTCAAATACTTCTTTATTTACTTTTTTCTTAAATTCTTTTAAATTTTCTTTAGCACTTTCCATATCCATTTTATTTGCGATTATTACTTCTGGTTTATCTAATAATTTTTTATCAAAGTCTCCAAGTTCTTTTCTAATAGTAATATAATCTTCATATGGATCTCTGCCTTCATATGCACTCATATCAATAATATGCGCAATTACTTTTGTTCTTGAAGCATGACGTAAGAATTTATCTCCAAGACCTTCACCTAGTGAAGCACCTTTTATTAAACCTGGTAAATCTGCCGCAACAAATACTCTGTTATCAATAGTTTTAACAACACCTAAATTAGGTGATAAAGTTGTAAAATGATATTCTGCTATTTTTGGTTTTGCTTTTGATATTTTACTTATAAGTGTACTTTTACCAACACTTGGCATACCAACAAATCCAACATCTGCAAGTAATTTTAATTCTACTTTTAATCTTCTTTCTTCACCTGGTTCACCATTTTCAGAAAAGTTAGGTGCAGGATTTGCAGGAGTTGCAAATGCAGTATTACCTCTTCCACCTCTTCCACCTTTAGCAACTACAACTTCATCATTTTCATGAGTTAAATCTGCTAAAATAAGTCCTGTATCTAAATCTGTTACAGTTGTTCCTTGTGGTACTTTAATAATAATATTTTCTGCATTTTTACCATTCATATTCTTACCAAGGCCATTTGATCCTTTATGACCTTTAATATGTTTATTATATCTTAAATCAAGTAATGTTCTAAGCCCCATATCTACTTTGAATATTATATCAGCACCTTTTCCTCCATTACCACCAAAAGGTCCACCCATTGGAATATATTTTTCTCTTCTAAAAGCAGTACAACCGTCTCCACCATTACCTGCTTTAACCTCAATTATAACCTCATCAACAAACATGTTACCATATCCTTTCTATTAATTTTTAAAGTATGCATCAACATAAAATATTGGTCTATGTTCTTTATAATATTGTTTTTCAAAATCAGTCATGACATTTTCTATTTTTCTTTCATCATTGTGTAAATCTAAACTAACCTTTTCAAATGTATACCAGTAATTACTAAAACTTTCTAAGGCAGACGCAAATAATATTTTATTATCTGTCTTTAAAATTATGTGCTTATTTTTCTTAAATATTCTATCATATAATCTTAAATAGCTTTCATCTGAAAATCTTTTTTTTGCATCTTGTTTTTTTGGCCATGGCTCTGAAAATGTTAAATAGATTGTATCTATTTCTTTACCAAAATAATTAATAATATTTCTAGCATCTGCACATATCATTCTAAGATTGCTTATATTTTGATTTTTTATATTATTAATCGCAGTTGCTGTTTGAGAACTATCTAGTTCTAGCCCTATATAATTAATATTAGGATGTTTTTTAGCCATTTCAATTATAAAACTTCCTCTTCCCATACCTAATTCTAAACAAATTGGATTATTATTAGAAAATACATCTTTCCATTTTCCTTTATAACTTTCAGGATTCTTAATTAAATATGAACTACTATCTATAATCTTATTTGCATTTTTAACAACATTATAACGCATAAACTTCACCTCTAAAGAAGATTTTACCATAAATTTACTAAAAAAACTAGCAAAATTATATACAAAAAAAATATCATCTTAGGATGATATTATTTTTCTTCATAAACACTAACTTGTTTTTTATCTCTACCTTTACGTTCGAATTTAACATATCCAGCAACTTTAGCATATAATGTATGATCAACACCCATTCCTACATTGTGACCTGGATAAATTTTAGTTCCTCTTTGACGGTAAATAATTGATCCACCACTAACAAATTCACCATCTGCTGCTTTAGCGCCTAATCTTCTACCAGCACTATCACGACCATTGTGAGTTGAACCTTGTGCTTTAACGTGGGCAAATCTTTGTATATCTAAAACCATTTTTAACATAGTTTACCTCCTTATTATTTTTATATTATCTTTATAACTTTTTTCAAGTTCTTCTAAAAGCTCTATCATATTATTAATAAGTTTATTAGTAATATCATCGTCTTTTAGTTTTTCAATTAAAATTTTATTCTTTAAATCTTCATAATAAATAGATTCAGGATCAAACTCATTAATAGCATTTATTGTTGTTATTACTATTGAACTAACTGATGCACAAACGATATCTTTTCCGTAATCATCATAATTAGCATGTCCTTTTATTTCTATTTTATTATTTTCTATTTCAACTTTTATCATTTTATACCTAACTATTTAATTGATTTAATAACAATTTTAGTATATGGTTGTCTATGACCTTGAGTTTTATGGTAATTTTTCTTAGCGTTGTATTTGAAAATTACAACTTTCTTTTGTTTACCTTGTTTAACAATTTCACCAACAACCTTAGCGTTTTCAACATATGGCATACCAACTTTACCATCTAACATTAATACTTTGTCAAATGTTACAGTATCTCCAACTTCACCAGTTACTTTTTCAACATAAATTTCAGTTCCTTCAGTAACAGTATATTGTTTTCCACCAGTTTCAATTATTGCTTTCATATTAGTACCTCCTTCTTTAATATTCTAAGACTCGCCCTTTAAGGTGCTTAATTTAAGCTTACTTAAACCTTATTAGTGCGGTTGTAGAGCCAAGAGGCTTTACAAACAATAGAATTTTAACACAAAACACATATATTTGTCAATCCCATCATACATTCTCTGTCCCATATTTTTTCTTATATACAAATTTTCTAAATGAATCTACTGGAATAACGGTAATAGCAAGTGTAAGCATCACTAAAAATTCAAATAAAGTAAGTGATTTTGTTCTAAACATTGTACCACCAAAATAAATTAAAATTATTTGAACAATTGTAATAAATGCCATAATTAATATAAATGTTTTATTTTTTTCAATATTTGAAAAAATATTAATTCTTGATGTCCTTGCTGAAAAACTATTAAATATATCTATAAATATAAATAATCCAAAGAAAGCACTCATTATATATGCATTATTTGCGCTTGTTCTAAATAATGAATTTATAAAATCTGATTTTAAGAAAAATAAACATAAGAAGCTAGAATAAATACTTGTTACAGCAATTTCACTAATCATATATCTATTTATTATTGATTCATTTTTCTTTTTAGGTTTTTCTTTCATATAGTCAATAAGTGGTGGTTCAAATGCAAATGCAAGTCCTGCAAGTGTATCCATAATCATATTAATCCAAAGCATTTGAATAACAGTTACTGGTGTATCTATTCCTATAAAAGGACATATTACAGATATAAAAACAGCACACATGTTTATTGTAAGTTGTACAATTAAGAACTTTCTTATACTTTTAAATATTGTTCTACCATAAAGTACTGCTTTTGATATTGATAAAAAGTTATCATCAAGTATTACAATATCACTTGCTTCTTTAGCAACTTCTGTACCACTTCCCATTGAAAAACCAACATCTGCTTTTTTAAGTGCTGGAGCATCATTTACTCCATCCCCTGTCATACCAACAACTAAATTATTCATTTTAGCAATTTTTACAAGTTTACTTTTATCTTTTGGAAGTGCTCTTGCAACTACTCTTAAATTAGGTAAAATCTTTTTTATTTCTTCATCTGTCATACTATTTAATTCATCTGAAGTAAGTGCAATATCTGTACTTTTTTCAATTAATGATAATTCGTTTGCGATATTAATCGCAGTTTTTTTATTATCACCTGTTATCATAACGGTTTGTATTGAAGCATCTTTCATAAGTTTAATGCCTGATACTGCTTCTTTTCTTATTTCATCTTTTAAACATACTACTCCAACTAAAGATGAATTTCTAAAGTTTTTTAAATCTAAATTATTATTTGTAATAAGAACTAAAACTCTTATCCCTTTACTTGTTAATGATTCTATTTTTTCTTTTACTTTATCTTTATTTTTAAATTCTTTTCTTTCACCAAACTCATCAACATAATACTTACAATAGTCAAGTAATTTTTCTGGTGCACCTTTTACTAAATTTATTTTATATTTATTATCTATTTTAACTCCCGCATATTTATTTTTACTATCAAATGGAATACTATCTACTCTTCTTACAGCACTTTTTTTATTTTGAACAAATGATAAAAGTGCCCTATCTGTTATATTACCCCCAAATATTTCATCTTTTTCTGAATCATAGTTACTATCATTATTACAAACAACACTAAGAGAAAATAAATCATGATATTTTTTATTATTTAGCATTTCAAATTCTTCATTATATTCTTTTAAATTACCAAGTATTACGCTTATTACTTCTAACTTTCCTTTTGTAAGTGTACCTGTCTTATCAGTAAATAAAATATTAAGTGATCCAGATGTTTCAATTCCTGTTAATTTTCTAACTAAAACATTATCTTTAAGCATTTTTTTCATATTAGTAGATAATACTAAAGTAATCATCATTGGAAGTCCTTCAGGAACTGCGACTACTATTATAGTTACACATAATGTAAGCGCATATAATAAGTTTTTAAATAAAAATGGAATATTTACTATATCTTCTCTTATTAAATTTATATCAAAATTATTTTGAATTACAAAAACTGCAAAAAGATATGAAAAAGCAGCAACAAATGAACTAATATAACCTATTTTACTTATTGTTTTAGCTAAGGCTGCAAGTCTTAATTTTAATGGTGAATCTTCCGTCTTTTCATTTAATTCTTCTGCTATTTCACCATACATAGTATTAACTCCAACTTTATCTACTTTAAAGCATGCTCTTTTAGAATATACAACTGTTCCTCTAAACACTCTATTTTTATCAGTAATATCTCCATCTACTTTATATTTATATACTTCAGCACTTTCACCAGTAAGTGATGATTCATCAACACTTATTTCTCCATCAATTATATAACCATCCGCAGGAATCATATCACCTGGTTCTAAAAAAACAATATCATTTACAACTATATCATCTATTTTTTCTTCTACTATTTTTCCATTTCTTTTTACTTTACATTTTATTTTAGATGCATCTTCTTGCATTTTATTAAATGCTTTTTCTGAACCATATTCTGAAAGTGATGATATAAATGTTGCAACAAATATAGCAATCACTATTCCAAGAGTTTCAAATAAATCAAAGTCTTTAAATAAGAATACCAGTTTTATCGCAAGCGCTATTAGTAGTATCTTTATTATTGGATCTGCTAGTGCATCAAGTAAAAAGTCTATAAATTTGTTTTGTTTTTTTTCTGTAATACTATTACTACCATATTTTTTTCTAGATTTAATTACTTCTTCATCATTTAGTCCACTATTAAAATAATTATTCATTCTTATTCCTCCTAAAAAATATTACGAGGATAATTCTTAAATTAATACTAGTTTTAATCGACACTATTTTTAAAATAAAAATAAATTAATACACATAAATATAATTCCAATAATAAAGAATAAGGATGTTAGTTTATAGTTTTTATATCTTTTAGATTCTGGAAGTAATTCATAAAATGATATATGTATCATTATTCCAGCAATAAAAGAAAATAATAATCCCATGAATATATCATTTACAAAGTTTTTTAGAAAGATAAACGCTATTAGTGCACCAAATGGTTCTGAAATAGCAGATATAAATGTATAAATAAATGCCTTTGATTTTTTATTTGTAGAATAATAAATTGGTACTGCAATACTTATTCCTTCTGGTAAATTATGCATAGCTATTGCGATTGCTAAACTTATTCCTAGTGTTTTATCCATACTTGATGCCATAAATGTTGCGATACCTTCTGGAATATTATGAAGTATAATCGCAAGCATAGATATTATTCCAACTCTATATAGTTTTGTATTTTCTTTTGTTTCTGGTAAATATTTATCTATTGCCATAGATGTTAGAACGCCAATACACAAAAATATTAAAAATAATATAATACCTAAAAATAAGTTTAAATTATTATTAAGCATATTTAATGATTCTGGCATTAAATCTAAGACTGAAACACATACCATAACACCGGATGCAAAAGATAATGAAGAAGTAATTATTTTATCTTTATTTTTTGATGAAAAAAATATTACAAATGTACCTAACATAGTTGCTAAGCCTGCTAATGAAGTAATAAAAAAACTATAGAAAATATCCACTATTATCACCTAATAATATAAATGAATACTGTCTATAATTTAGAACATTAATTATTTACTTTTATATCTCCGCAATTATTTTCAATCTTTAAAACTATATCTGATTTTCTATCATTATTATTTATATCATTATCTCCATAATCTGTTTTTGAATCAATATATACATTTTTAATATTTGAAATAGTAATATCACCATAATCATCTTTAATTACTGAATTTTTATTTAAAGTGGCATTATTTATTTTTATATCACCACAATCACAATTTAAATTTATATAATTATATACATTTTTAATTTTTATGTCTCCATAGTTATTATCTGCATTTATATTTTTTGCTTCATCAATTTTTATATCTCCCGCACTAGCATTAATTTTAGCAGTTTCAACTTTCTTTATAAAAACATCCCCATAATCATTATCTATATTAATTTCTTTTACAGTATCTACATTAATAACACCCGATGATATTTTTGCGTTTAATATAACATTTTCAAATTTTTCTATTTTTGCATCTCCATAAGAATTTTCAATATTTATTTTTTTATCAAATGTTTCTGGTAAATATAATATAACTTTATCTACTTCATTATTAAAACAAAAACCTATACATCCTTTTGATTCAACATTTATATTTAAATCTTCTTCGTTTGTTACTTTTAAATCATCTTTTGATTTTTCACTTCCATACATTTTTAATATTGCTTTATTTTCACTCGAATTTTTTATATAAATATTGGATGAAGAAACTTTAATATTAACATTTTTATTTATATCATCAAAACTTTCATTATATATTAAATTATTGCTTTCTTCTTTTTTAAAAAAATCAAAATTAAATGTAAATTTATTTTTATCTTTTATTGATACTACTAAAAATATAGATAATAAAATAGTAAAAATAGAACATATACATATCAAAACAATTGTTAATACTTTATTATTTTTCATTATTTACCTCCTTTTAAAGAAAAAATCAATTTAACTATTTCTTCAATTAATACATTTATTATGAATAAAATCCAAGTAATATGCCAAGCCATAGTTGTAAAACTTACAATAAAATATATAACAAGTATAAATATTGTTATTATTTCATTTATTTGACTTACTAATTTTTCTTCTCTTGTTTTTTGTTTTTTCTCTTTTTTATTTAAGATGGCATTATAAATAAGAAGTCCAGTTGCAGTCGCAATTATTATTAAAAATACACATACACCAAGTATTGGTTTATTTAATATTGCTGTTGCAAAAATAATCCATACAGTAGATAGTATATAAAGAACTATTGATAAGCTTATTGTTTTCGCACTTTTTTTATTATCGCTATGTGCTTTTACACTACTTTTTTCACCTGTTAATAATTCATTCGCATCTATTTCATATAACTTACAAATAGGAATAATTTTATCAAAATCTGGTGTACTTTGATCTGTTTCCCATTTACTTACTGTTTGTCTTGATACATCTAATAATCCTGCAATTTCTTCTTGTGATAATCCTTTCTTTTTTCTTAAATCTAATAGTCTTTCTCCTAAAGACATACTTTCACCTCATTTCAAGTTCATTATAAAAAATATATAAGTTGCATTCAAGCGTTTTAGCTTTGAAATTTGTCAACTAATATTAACATTATATAATAAATATATAAAAAAACGAAATTAATTTTCGTTTTCTATTATATATATATCATCATCTTTATAAAAAGCATAAAAAATATTATCAAGATTTATTTTCTTTTTACTTAATTCATTATTTAACCATTTTCTTGTTTTATTAATAAATTTTAAATTATTTTCTTCTATTACACCATCAAGTACTAATGGTAATGGGAAAACATTATTATTATCATCTTGTTTTTGAAATACTGATAGTTTACCATTTGTTTCTAATATTGCATAATCTACTTCTTCTATTGTTCTTATTCCTTTATCGCGTAATTGAAGTAATAAATCATTTAAATTATATTTTTGTTTTTTCATTTCACTAAAATTTAATTTACCATTTGATATTATTACACTTTCTTTTCCATCTAATATATCTCTAAATTTATTACTTTTTAATGATAAAAATGAAAATACAATTTGAAATAAAACTAGTATTAATGTTGGTACAATTACAAACCATATTGGATCTTTATAATTTTCAATACATATTGCGATTAATTGTGATATAAGCATTGATATAATAAAATCAAATACACCAAGTTCTCCTACTTCTCTTTTTCCCATTATTTTATATGCTATTACAACTAAAAAATAAAATAGTACAGTTCTAAAAATAATTGTCCAAATCATATTATCACCTATTTTTATTATGATTAAATGTATAAAATTTATTCAAAACGAATAATATTTACTAGGTGATTAATATGAAATATTTAAAAACTACTGTTTATGAATTTATTCTAATTCTAATTTTTACTTTAATATATACTATTCTTTATTATTTCAATATTACAAGTAACTCATTTAATAATACTTTAAAAATAATAAGTTTTATTCTTATATTTGTTTTAACTGGTATTAGAATTGGAAGATTAAGTAATAAAAAAGGATGGCTTGAAGGACTTAAAATGGCTTTTATTACAATTGTTATATTCTTAGGATTATCTTTATTATTTAAATATAAAATTAATGTAAAAGAAATTATTTACTATTTAATTACTATAGTTACTTTAGTACTTTCTAGTATGATTGGAATTAACTTTAAAAAACAAAAAAAATAAGATTTATTTCTTATTTTTTTCATATCTACTTAAAAATTCTTCTTTATATTCTAATATATTATCATTTTTAATTGCTTCTCTTAAATCTTCTGTAAGTCTTATTAAAAATCTAATATTATGTATAGAAAGTAATCTACCCGCAAGTTGTTCATTCGCAACTAATAAATGTCTAATATATGCTCTTGTATAGTGTTTACATGTATAACAATCACAGTTACTTTCAATAGGAGTAAAATCTTCCCTGAATTTTAAATTTCTAAGATTCATTTTACCGTCTCTTGTAAAAGCGTTACCATGTCTTGCAATCCTAGTTGGAAGAACGCAATCAAACATATCAATTCCTCTAATAACGCCTTCTATAATATCAACTGGTTCTCCGACTCCCATTAAATATCTAGGTTTATCATCTGGTATATATGGAATTGAATAATCTATTGCTTTATACATATCTTCTTTTGATTCATTATCATTCGCAACACCACCAATACTATAGCCATCAAAATCAAGTTTAACAGTTTCTGTTGCTGAAAATTTTCTTAAATCTTCATATGCACCACCTTGGATAATACCAAATAATGATTGATTTTCATTATTATGTACATCTTTTCCTCTTTTTGCCCATCTAAGTGTTCTTTCAATACTATTTTTCATATATTTATAGTCTGCACTTGCTGGTGGACATTCATCAAAACTCATAGCAATATCACTATCTAATTTGTTTTGTATTCCAATACTTTTTTCTGGTGTTAAAAATAATTCTCTTCCATCTATATGGCTTTTAAATTTAACTCCTTCTTCACTAATATCTTTTGGTTTTGCTAGTGAGAATACTTGAAATCCACCTGAATCAGTCAATATTGGTCCATCATAGTTCATAAATTTATGAAGTCCCCCTGCTTTTGATACTATATCTTCACCGGGTCTAAGCCATAAATGATATGTATTAGATAGTATTACTGCACTATGCATTTCTTTTAATTCTTCTGGAACAAGTGTTTTAACATTTGCAAGTGTTCCAACTGGCATAAATATTGGTGTTTCATATGATCCATGATTTGTATGTAATATTCCATTTCTTGCTTTTGTATTTTTTTCTGTTTTTAATAATTCGTATTTTATTTTCATAATGCACCTCAAAAGAAATTATAACACATATTTTGACTTTTTTTAACAGTTATTATATAATATGTGTCCGTATGGGAAGGGAAAGATGTAAAAATGAGTAAAAGTGATTATAAATATGAAAATGGAATATCATATGATACAAAATGTTTTTTGCATTCATATGAAGGATACAAAACAAAGACAAAAAATAGATTTCACTATATAACGAAAGATTTTAAAGATTTTGATGTATTAAGTGAAGAAAAGAAAAACCAATTAAAATTAGAAGCTGAAAGTTTAAAAGATAAATTATACATTGAAAACGATAAATTTTGTCCTATGTATTATAAAGTAATGGAAAAACTTAATAATGATGTTACGCTTGAAAATAAATATACTATAGAAGAAGCAATTGCACTTTTAATAGAAACAGTTGATCCATCATTAAAATTACTAAAAATATCTAGAAAATATAATACAAATCTTGAAATAGAAACAATTTCTACTAAAATTTTAGGATTTTATGATTTACGACTTATTGATTTTGAAAGAGAATATGCAAGAAAATTTAAAAAATCAAATAGTAGTATATTAATGAAAAAATTAGAAGCTAATAACTCCTAATTTTTTTATTTTATAAACATTGAATCACCAAATGAAAAGAATCTATATTTATTTTTAACTGCTTCATTATATGCATTCATTATTTTTTCTTTACCAGCAAAAGCACTTACAAGCATAACTAGTGTTGATTTTGGTAAATGGAAATTTGTAATTAACGAATCAATTCCTTTAAATTCAAATCCAGGATATATAAATATTTCTGTCCATCCAGAACATGCTTTAAATTCACCATAAAGATTCATTATTGTTTCAAGTGTTCTTGTTGATGTTGTACCAACTGCAATTATTCTTCTTCCTTCTTTTTTTGCCTTATTAAGATTTTCAGCAGTCTCTTTACTCATCATATAAAATTCACTATGCATTTTATGTTTAGTTACATCTTCTACCTGTACAGGTCTAAATGTACCAAGTCCAACATGAAGAGTAACTTCTTCTATATCAATACCTTTTTCTTTGATTTTTTCAAGTAATTCTTTTGTAAAATGAAGACCTGCGGTAGGTGCTGCTGCACTGCCTTCTTCTTTAGCGTATACTGTTTGATATCTATTTTTATCTTCTAATTTTTCATGTATATAAGGGGGAAGTGGCATTTCACCTAATCTATCTAATATTTCTAAAAGTATTCCCTCATATATAAATTTAAAATGTCTAATACCATCATCTAATACCTTGGTGCATTCTACTTTTAAATCATCAGAGAACTTAATAATAGTTCCTTCTTTTACTCTTTTGGCTGGTTTACATAAGCATTCCCACTCATCAGAACCAAGGTCTTTTAGCATAAGTACTTCAATAACCGCTCCTGTTTCTTCTTTAGTACCGATTATTCTAGCAGGTATTACTTTTGTATTATTTATAACAAGTACATCACCTTTATTTAAATAATTTATTATATGGTCAAATCTCTCATGAACAATTTCACCAGTTTTTTTATCAAGTACTAAAAGTCTCGAATGATCTCTTTCTTTTATTGGAGTTTGTGCGATTAATTCTTCTGGTAAATAATAATCAAAGTCATCTGTTTTCATTTATATCTTCCTTTCATAATCTTTTTTTATATCTTCTATACTTTTTTGGTTTATAATCTTATCAAAAAGCATTATTTCAAGCATTTTTAAATCAATCTCATCTATTTTTTTATCAAAAGTTAGGAAAATAGATGTAAGAGAACTGACATTCTTAATATTTTCTATTAAATTAGGTGCAGAATTTCTAATAGTTTTCGTAAGTTCTATATATTTATTTTGATTTATATTATTGTATTTTTTTATTAATGGAATCATTTCTATAATATTTGATATTTCATCATTAATAATATTAGGACTTAAACTTTTAAGAACCATAACTTCATATGAATAAAAATTATATATTCTATCTATTGTTATTATTCCACTATCTAATGTATCAAGTTTTTCTTCATCATTGGGTAATAATGCAAATTCTATAGGATTTTCACCATCTAAAATACACTCCACATAATCAAATATTTCATATTTCTTTTCATTTTTTGTTTCTTTTTTATCCAAAATCTCTATAATTTTTTTATTTGACAAACACTTAATAAGTTCTTTATAAGATTTTTTCTGAACATCTAAAAATGAATCAGGAATATATAAAAATATATTTATATATTCGTCTTTTACCTTAAATATGTCTTCTTTTAATAAATCATACAAATAAATAAATTCAAGTTCATTTATGTATTTTAATGTTTCATCTTCTGAAGCTGTTATGCTTTCAAATTTTTCAACAAATTTGTTATCGTTTTTATTACTCCATAATCCTTTTTTTAATTTATCATATATTTCATCAAATTTTGTTATTATATACTCATAATGTTTATCATATTTTTTTATTTCATTTCTCAAACCTTTTTTGTTTGCTACATTATTAAATATTTCTAACTTTTTATTTTGAATATTAAACCTATCACTTATATCAATAATATTACCCATAATACTTCACCTTTAGAAAATATTATAACACATAGTAAAAGAGTTTTCTATAAAACTCTTAATCAAACATACTTTTTTGGTAATCAATTCCAAGATGTTTATATGCTTTTTCTGTTACAACTCTGCCTCTGTTAGTTCTCTTTAAGAAACCATTTTGAAGTAAATATGGTTCATATACATCTTCTATTGTAGATGCTTCTTCACCAATAGATGCAGCTAATGCATCTATTCCAACGGGTCCCCCATTAAATTTATATATAATTGATTTTAATAAGTTATGATCTGTATCATCTAGTCCTTCAGAGTCAACCTTTAATCTATCTAATGATTTTTTAGTTATATCAAGTGTTATTGTTCCAAGTCCTTCAACTAAGGCAAAATCTCTAACCCTTTTTAAAAGGCGATTGGCAATTCTTGGTGTACCTCTTGCTCTTTTAGCAAGTTCAAGTGCAGCAGCCTCCTCAATTCCAACTTCAAACACATCTGCTGTTCTTTTAATAATATTACATAAATCTTCAATTGTATAATATTCAAGTTTTGATATAATACCAAATCTATCTCTTAATGGTGAAGTTAAATCTCCAACTCTAGTAGTTGCTCCAACTAAAGTAAAAGGTGGTAAATCTATTTTTATACTTCTAGATGAACCATCGTTTCCTATGATTATATCAAGTGTAAAATCTTCCATAGCAGAATAAAGTACTTCTTCTACTACTCTTGGCATTCTATGAATTTCATCTATAAAAAGTACATCACCAGGCTCTAAACTTGAAAGTACTGCAGCTAAATCACCAGTCTTTTCAATTGCGGGTCCACTAGATGTTTTTATATTACTACCTAGTTCATTTGCAATTATAAATGCAAGTGTTGTTTTACCAAGTCCAGGAGGACCATAAAGTAAAGTATGATCTAACGGTTCATCTCTTAATTTAGCAGCCTTAATAAAAACATCAATATTTTCTTTAACATCCTTTTGGCCAATATATTCTCTTAAATATTTAGGTCTTAGTGATAATTCATAATTATCTTCTTCTGTTTTTTCTGCATCTTGTACTCTATCCATTTATTTTGCCTCCTTTATTTTAATAATAATTTTAATGCTTCTTTTATTTGATCTTCTATTTTTAAATTACTTGGTACATTTTTTACAACTTTATTTATATCAGAATTTTTATATCCTAATGCATTAAGTGCCAAAACAAGTTCTTCATTTACTTTAGATGATTCTTCTTTATTTACAAGTTTACCTTTTAAATCAAGTATGATTTGTCTTGCAACTTTATCACCAATCTTAGGAAATTTCTTTAAATAAAGTATATTTTCTCTTTCTATTGCATCAACAATTCCTTCTACTTTTCCAGCAGCAAGCATAGGAAGAGCCATTTTAGGACCAAGGCCTTTAACATTAATTAGTTTTAAAAACATATCTCTTTCTTCTTTTGTTTTAAATCCAAATAAAGTATTTTCATCTTCCCTAATATTTTGATATAAATATACTTTATATTCTTCATCTATATTAAATGAATATGGACTTCCTACAAATATTTTATATCCAATACCATTATTATCTATTACTATATATCCACTTTCAATTATAGTTACTTTTCCATTTATATATTCGAACATATGTTATCACTCCTACTTTAAATTATAGCATAAAACTACTCTTAAAATAAACCTTTTTAAGAAAAAAATTAACCGAAGTTAATTTTAATTAGTCTACTTCTTTTAATTCAAAATTTTTCTTTTCTTCCTCAACAGCAGTTATTAACTCTTGTTCTGTTGGCATATGTAATTTATATTCAGAAGAGAATATCGTTTTATTATCTTCCGGTAATGTATATTTTACAACAGTTTCATTTTTATTTGTTGATAGCAATATTCCAACTGTTGAATTCTCATCAGACTGTTTAATTTCTCTATCATAATAATTAACATACATTTGCATTTGTCCTATATCTTGGTGTAATACTTTTCCGATTTTTAAATCAATAATTACAAAACATCTTAAAAGCCTATTATAAAATACTAAATCTGGGTAAAAATGGTCTTCCTCTAGTGTTAATCGCACTTGGTTTCCAACATAACTAAATCCCTTACCTAATTCTAATAAAAATTCCTTTAAATGTTCTATAATATTCTTTTCTAAATCAGATTCTAAATAATCTGTATTTTCTTTTATATCTAAAAATTCCAATACAAAAGGGTCTTTGACCAAATCTTTACTTGTTTTTAATATTTGTCCTTTTTCAGATAGTTCCAATACTTTTTCTTTATTAGCGGATAATGTTAATCTTTCATATAATAATGAATCTCTTTGTCTTTGAAGTTCTCTAACACTCCATTTAGAATTGATACATTCATTTAAATAAAAATTTCTTTTAGATTTTTCATCTATTTTAATTAACTCTAAATAGTGAGACCAACTTAATTGCGACGACACTGTTGTCGCAATTGGAAAGCAAATATAAAATTTTCTCATTCTTTCTAAATTTCTTTTAGAAAATCCTTTACCAAATTCATTAGTTAGTTTTTGAGATAACTTCTCAAGTACGGCATCACCATAACTTGCTCTTTCATCACCTTGTTGTATTTCCATAATTGCTTTCCCTATATTCCAATATAAATTAAGCATTTCTGTATTCACAGTTTGATAAACTTTGTTTCTACTATTTATAACTAAATCTTTGATATTATCAAAAATATTATTTATTTCATTATCATTATTTATTATTTCATTGCTCATTAGTTTCCTCCAACCATTTATATATTAAAACCTTCATCTATATATGATTATACAATAAGTATGAGAATATTTCCATATTGCATTAAAATTTAATAAGAAAAAAAATTAACCGAAGTTAATTTTAATATTCAAACCATAAACCTTGTTTTTTTAGTTCTTGTATTTTCTTATTATGTTCTGCATCTGTTTTAGTAAAATATACTTTCATATTTTTATCTGCAACGAAATATAAATAATCATTTGGTGTGTAACTTATAACAGCTTCAATCGCACCTTTACTAGGATTACATATTGGACCTACTGGAAGTTTACCAGCATTTTTAGCACTTCTAGTATTATATGGATTATCACTATTTATTTCAGACATATAAAGATCTCTTTCCCCTAGTTCTATTTTTGATGCATAATACGTTGTTACATCACTACCTAATGCCATATTTTTATTTAATCTATTTATAAATACTCCAGCAATATTTTTTCTATCTTCTAATGAAACACCTTCACTTTCAACCATTGAAGCAAGTGTTAATATTTGATGAACTTTAAAATTAGATGATTCAATTCCACTTTTGTATTCAGTTAATATTTTATTTGTTTGATCTAACATCTTTTCAAATATATCTTCTACACTAGCATTTACTTTAAAATTATATGTATCAGGCGCTAAATAACCTTCTAAAGGATAATATATATTACTATCTAATATAACATCATCTAAAAACCAATATTTATTAATTAATGTTTTAATATAATCATTATCTGATAATGCTTCAAATACGTCTTCATAACTATTAGTAGTATTTTCATTTATTGTTTTAGCAATTGATCTCATTGTTTTTCCTTCTTTAAAAGTTATAGTTATTTCTTTATTAGTAACATTACTTCCTTTTTTTAGAATATCAGTTATTTCTTTTAAACTCATATTTTTATCAAGTGAATAATCACCAGCTTGCATACCACTTATTTTATTTATTTTTACATACGCTAAGAAAAAGTAATAATTTCTAATTAATTCTTCATCTTTAAGAGTAGTCGCTATATCTTTTATTGTAGAACCTGATGTTATTTCAAATGTTACTTTATCACTTTTCTTATTTACTGGAGTCGTACATACATAACAGTAAATACATGAAACAATTACAAGTACTATAATTACTATAGGTAATATAAATATTTTTTTTAATTTACTTTTCTTTTTATTCTTCTTACTTTTCATTTATTTCTCCTCTAATATAGCCTTAATTCTTCTAACACCAGCAGAACTTGCTTCTTCTTTTTTTATCTTAAAGTGACCAAGTTCACTTGTATTATTAACATGTGGTCCTCCACATAATTCTTTTGAAACATCTCCAATACTATAAACTGTTACAATGTCAGGATATTTCTCAATAAACATACATTCAGCACCTGATTTAATAGCTTCTTCTTTACTCATTTCTTTTTTAGTTACAGGTAGACCCTCATCTATCCATTTATTAACTAAATCTTCTACTGCTTTCTTTTCTTCATCTGTTAATTTATGATCACAAGAAAAATCAAAACGCATTCTTTCATCAGTTATATTAGATCCTTTTTGATGTACATCTTTATTAATAACTGCTTTTAATGCTGCATTAAGAAGATGAGTTGCTGTATGATATTTAGTTTCTATTTCACTGTTACCAGCAAGTCCACCTTTAAACTTACCAGCAGATGCTGTTCTAGATAATTCTTGATGTGCTTTAAATTTTTCATAGAAACCTTTTTCATCTACAGTAAGACCTCTTTCTTTTGCAAGTTCTAAAGTAAGTTCAATTGGAAAACCATATGTATCATAAAGTTTAAATGCTAAATCTTTATTTATTTCATTTTCATTTAAATTTTTAACAATTTTTTCAAACTCTCTAAGTCCTTTTTCAAGTGTACGATTAAATTTAATTTTTTCATTTTTAAGTACTTCCATAACTACATTTTCATTTGTACTTAATTCACTATAATATTTTTTATATTCATCTATTATATTTTTAGCAATTTCACTTTCCCAATTACTATTAATATCTATATCTATCATTTTTGCATATCTAATTGCTCTTCTAATTAATCTTCTAAGTATATAACCTTGATCTGTATTGCTTGGTTTAATACCTGCTGGATCACTTGAAATAAATACTGCTGCTTTAATATGATCAGCAATTATTCTAAATGCTTTTTCATTACCATAATAACTTTTACCTGATATTTCTTCTATTTTCTTTATAGTACCTTTCCATATACTTGATTCATAGTTATCATTAACTCCTTCAAGTACTGCTGTTATTCTTTCAAGTCCCATACCTGTATCAACATTTTTCTTTGGAAGTTCAATTAAAGAACCATCTTCTTTTCTTTCATATTGCATAAATACATTATTCCATATTTCAACCCATCTATCATCTTCTGGATCAAAGGTTTCTGGAATATCATCATCACTTCTAAAATAGAATATTTCAGTATCTGTTCCACATGGTCCAACTTCTCCTGCACTCCAGAAATTATCTTCACTAGTTTTTGCTATTCTTTCTTTTTTTATTCCATGACTTAACCAATAATTTTCACTTTCATTATCTTCTTCTAATACATCATTACCTTTAAATACAGTAACTGCAAGTCTTTCAATTGGGATATTAAGTACTTTAGTTAAAAATTCAAAGCTATAATCAATACTTTCTTTTTTAAAATAATCTCCTAAAGACCAATTACCAAGCATTTCAAAAAATGTATGATGTGTTACATCTCCAACTTCATCTAAGTCATTTGTCCTAATACATTTTTGATAATCACAAAGTCTTGTCCCATATGGATGAACTTCACCCATTAAATATGGTACAAGTGGCTGCATACCTGCAGTATTAAATAATACTGATGGATCATTTTCTGGTACAACTGGCGCACTAGGTATTTGTTTATGTCCTTTACTTACAAAAAATTCTATATATTTATCTCTTATATTCATTTTAATTACCTTCTTTCACAATATTTACTATTTTGTTTACTACTTCATCTATAGTCATATTACTAGTATCGATATATATTTGATCATCTGTTTTCTTTAATGCCCCAACTTTTTTATGCATATCATTATAATCTCTTTTAGCAATATTATCTCTTATTTCACTTTCACTCATATCAATACCTTTTTCTTTATTTTGTTCAAGCCTTCTTTTTACTCTTTCATCTAAAGATGCATCAAGGTAAAATTTAAAGTCAGCATTTGGAAATACTACTGTTGTAATATCTCTACCTTCCATTATTACATTTTTACCTTTAGCCATATTTCTCTGAAGAGCTACTAAGTTTTCTCTTACCTTTTCTATGCTTGATACTTGTGATACTATTTTAGTAACATCCTTTTCTCTAATTCTATCAGTTACTTCTTCTTTATTTAAAAATACTCTAAAGTCTTCCGTTAAATTTATATCAACATTTTTTGATATTTCTATAATTTTATCAGTTTCTTCTAAACTTACTCCTTCTTTTAACATTTCAAGTGCAACACATCTATAAGTTGCTCCTGTATCAATATTAACTAAATTTAATTTTTTTGAAACTAAACTTGCGATAGTTCCTTTCCCGCTTCCGGCAGGTCCATCAATTGCGATTATCATAAAACACCTCCACATATACAAAAAAAGAATAGTACATTACCTATTAAGGAGTGCATGTGCACGGTACCATCCTTTTATTTACTTAATTATTTTAACGATTTTTAAAACCGGCATATAAATGCAACTTCCAGTAACAGCGCTTTCATTAACTTAAAATATTAGCTTCCACCAAACACTAACTCTCTATAATTTTTTATTAATTACTTTTTACTTTCATTAGTTTTTAACTTATCAAAATTAAATATTTTATACCTTTTATCTAGATATAATATAATTCTTTTCATAACTGCTAATAAAGGAACAGTTATACACATTCCAATTATACCAAAAAAATATTCAAATATCAATAAGCCAATTAATATTGTTACTGGATGAAGACTCATTGTTTTACCCATTACTATAGGTTGAAATATAAAATTATCAAGTGTTTGTATAATAAGTGCAGATACTAGAATAAATATTCCTACTTGATTACTTTGAGTAAATGCGATTATTACTATTGGAACTCCTCCAATAATAGGTCCAATATAAGGAATTATATTCATAACTGAATTAAATAGTGCGAAAAATATTGGTGCTTTTAATTTAAAACATGAAAATAATATTAATGAAATAACAAATACGATTATAGTTAATATTAATGTTCCTTTTATAAAACTAAATAAATCTTTATTAATATCTTTAAATAATCTTTTAAGTCTTCTTCTATATTTTTTAGGTAAAAGTATATATATATTTTCTTTTATTTTATCATAATCTAAAAGTATATAAAATCCTACTATTAATGATAATGCTGCACATGATATAGATGATATAGCACTAGAAAATATACTTAAACAATTTCTTGGAAAATCAGTTGTAATTTTCTTTAATATACATGATATTTCATATTTAATGTTTATTTTAAAATCACTATTACTTGAAAATTTTGAAATAATATTATTAATAAATATA
>ERZ773208.231-NODE-231-length-55967-cov-10.002683_pt1 | contig 55967 bp, 52 predicted proteins | sample MGYA00581006_ERZ773208 | MGnify/ENA primary metagenome ERZ773208 (study PRJEB29015, sample SAMEA2737793) | human gut metagenome | biome: human gut; feature: human-associated habitat; material: faeces | place: China | collected 2012 ... | reverse complement strand
GGACGAACGACAGTGCGTGGTAGATCTGCGCAAGCTGCTCCGGCTCAAAAAGGGCGTCTTTTTGAACAAGTCCGCCGCGCACAGTGAAGTCCCGCTTGGCGGCATCGTAGTCGTCCTGGAAATAGTGCCCGTGATGGACGCCCTCTCGGTCGAAGTCCCACTCCCAAGTCACGAATTGGACACCGCGCTCGGTGGGGTGGCCCGCCAGCACCGCATCACCGAAGTCCGCGAGGATACGGTAGTCGCCATCCAGTCCGCCGGCTTTGAGCCGCGGCGCGGTTTCCAGAATTGCCATGTATTCCGAAGTCATTTTGGCGATGTCGATCACGGTTTGCAGCGCATCCTGCGCCCGAATACTGTCCACGTTTTCTTGCCGGTACAACACGCTGCCCTTGCCGGATACGCGGCAGAGACGCCCTTTTTCCCAGCAGACGGGCAGGTGGTGATCCTCAATCGGCTCCACCGTGAAACCGTTCTGTCGCAGCCGGGTGGCGGTTTCTTCAAGGAAACGGAACTGCGTGGTTTCGTTCTGATCGTTCATTGTGAAGTCCTCCTCGTAAGCAAAAAAATAGGCCGGAGCATCCTGAAATGCTCCGGCCGGGTGATGGATTGGGCAGAGACGCCCTTTTTGACGTCGGGAAATGAAAAAGGGCGCCTTTTTGATGGCTTCGACGAAACCAACAAACAGGCGCCTGAAAGATCGTATGAAATTTTGAGGAAAAATCGTTCTATTCTGCGCCCGCAAAAAGGGCGCTTCTTTGAATTCTGCCCTTGAAATCGCAAAAGGGGGAGTTCGAATCCCTTCAAACCGTGGGGAACTCCGAAAATATCCATTGAAAAAATGGTGAAATTTTAGAAATACAAAAAGCCACACCCCTTGGTACTCTAAGCGTTTCGCTTAAAATATCCAGATTGGTGTGGCTTTTTGGTACGCCGTGAGGGATTCGAACCCCCGGCCTTCTGGTCCGTAGTTACAAACAAGGTGTTTGCTATCGTGACGCAATGTCGCGCAAAGTATTGGTATTACTACGTTTTTTGAATTCCTCGTTTTATATCGTCAAGTAAAATAGTTGAACTTTTTGTAATGGAGTTGAATTATTGTTGAACTCAAAAACCGCAACGGGGCATAAAAAGAACGCCGGGAATCATCCCGGCGTTGCTCTTTAATTGTTCCTGCCCTCCTTTGCCTGATTCTCCAAGTTGTTTCCCTGCTTATTCCCCAAATGCTCACAGCTTCCCATTTCACGCTTTCCAGCTCTACCTTGCTCCAGATGGTTGATAAAGTCGAGTAAAAGCATTTTCTGTTCAAGTGACATTGTTAAAACGACGGCTTCAAGATCGTTTCGCATTTTTTCGATTTCTGCCGCTGTCATCGTTTTTCCTCCTTGTTTAAGCGCTCACGGGCGAGCATTACGCATTCTTCCGGGGTTTTTGTTTCATCCTCCAGTTGAATATTGAATGCTTCAACGACGATCCTGATTTGTTCGTCGTTCATTTCCAAGATTAGGCGAATTGCCTCCTGCAATGTGCTTTCCGTTTTCTTGCTGGGCATTGCAAATTTCCTCCTTGCTTTCTCGGCGGGAGGTCGGTATAATACCGATACCGGCCTCCCTGTGGTGGTTGGTAGTGGCTCCGTGTCTTGCTTTGGTCGGCTGGGACATGGAGCCTTTCTCATGCGATGCTATCTTGATTTTCCGTAGCAGCGGAATGAGAATCAAGCGATTGTTGATCGTTTAATTGCTGACTTAGTAAAGTATCAATCATGTTACAGACTTCCTGTTTTTGCGCATCATTGAGCGTTTTATAAAGTTCTGCTAATAGCTGGGTTTGTGCATCCATTTTGTGGCCTCCTTGTCAATCCTCCTGTGGTGGTTGGTGGCTCTCTGCATCCGGCTTTGGTCGGCGGTGGTACAGAGGGCTTTTCTCATGCCACGCAGAACCGGCGGGCAGTGGTGGTCTTGGTGAACTGCTGCGCGAGGTCAGGCAGCGCCTTTTTCAGCGCGGCGGTGTCGATTCTGGCGGTGGTTACGGCCTTGTAGGTGATTCTATACTCACCGGCCTGTACGCTCTCGGCATCGCTCATAGCGGCCTTGATCGCGTCCTTGAGGGCTTCGGCTTCTGCCGTTGCCTCTTCGATGAGGGCTTGCAGCTCCCGCAACTCGCGGACTTTGCGTTCCATCTCGTTAATGCCCATTGTGTTATCCTCCTGTTGATTTGTTGGGGCGGCGATCTCCTGAGGCTCTATCCCTTTGGGAGTTTCTATCAATCTCTTCTGATCGTCAGTTGTGAAGCATTGTTTTGCTTTCCCCTTGCTGTGATTATAATATAGCATATCTACGCAGATATATCAATAGGCGGAATAAACATATATGCGCAGATATATTTGTGTGAAATATCTATTTACACAGATAGACTATCTGTGTTATAATGCGGATAGTGGAAAAGGAGGCGTTTTTAATGGCAGTATCGAAAGCACAGCAAAAGGCGGTCAACAAATATATGGCCGCTAATTATGATCGTATTAACCTAACAGTTCCAAAAGGTCGGAAAGAAGAAATACAGGCTTTTGCAGCACAGACCGGCGAAAGCGTGAATGGATTTATTAACCGTGCCATTGGTGAAGCTATGGGAGATAGCACGCAGCAGCCCGCAGGAGCGCCGCAAGGCGAGGGGGCTATCCTTACCCCTGCCGCACTTAAAACGGCGCAGGAGGCCGCACAGAGGGCGGGGGAAACCGTTCCGGCGTTTATTGGTCGAGCGGTTGAGACACAGGCGCAGCGCGATAAGGTCATACAGGCGATGAAGCCGAGAGAAAAAGCCCCGGATAAATCCGAGACTTAAAAAGAAGGGCGGGGGCTGTTGCCCCCGTCCTCTATCTATCCGTTGTAATGGCACTATACAAACCCCTCGCGCCCAAGTGCTTTAGGGCGCTGCCTGCCGCTGTACTTCGGGCAGGGCTTCGCAATGGAACAAAGGATAGGCAATCCCGCCGCCCTTTACTCCGCCGCCTGCAACTCCACGAGCTGTTGGATCACTCGTTCCAGTCGGTCGAGCACGATATCATAGCCGAAGATAAACATTTGCAGTCTCCTTTCCTGTTAATACAGCAGCACGGGCTTACCGGCTGCGCGCGTCATGTTGTTGATGTTGGGGACGACCACGCGGGCAAGCGTCTTACCATCCACAACGAGGTTCACATTGATGGGCTCGCGGCTGCCCTGTGCCATCGCCTCCATAACGGCCTGCTTGATGGTCGAAAGCGGCGCTTCGACGTTCGTTCCGCTCTTCTGATCGCCCAGCACGGCAAGAAACTTTCGGTTCGGCGGGATGACCGCACCGCTTGCAAGCGCTGGGATATCGTTGTACACAGGCGCATTGCCGTCTAAGCTCTGCGCCGCCACCCGACGGCTGCGCGCCGGTGCCTTTGTTGATACGCGCGTGCCGGTGAAGCTGGATGTCGCCTTCTTGACTTTGGAATCGTCCACACTGTCGACGAAAAATTTCAGCGCAAGGCCAATCGCCGCCGAGATAATGAACGCCGTACCGGCGCTGACGATTCCCAGCGCTGCAAGGCCAACGCCAAGAACACCGGCCAGCAGTCCAAGAAGTACGCTGCGCCCGATGCTGACAAGCCGCTGCGTGCCCTTCTTCGGGTCTTTGCGGACGCTGTAAATGCTCAGTCCGAGAATCAGGCCTAATCCCATGCCGACGACTGTACCGACGCCCGGCGTCACGATAGAGCCGATAACAGCGCCAAGCAGCGCGCACAGCACGACGATCAACTCGGAAAGAAGCTGCGATTTGCCGCCGTGTTCCTCGTCCCCCTCTGCAAAGCCGGTGAGATAGAGGCCGAGGATCGCGCCCAGGCTGAAACCGGCCACGCCGCCGGTGATGCCAAGAAACACGCTGCCAAGCAGCGCACCGAGCAAAGCCGTGATGACCACGATCCACGCATCCTCTGCGTCCATCTCGGTTTTCCATGTTTCGGGGTCAAGGCCCACAAGGTACAGCCCCAGCAGCACGCCGAGGGATAAACCGATGACGCCGCCCGTGATGCCGCCGAACGCCGCGCCGAGTGTTGCACCGAGCAGCGCCGTTAAAACGGTCAGCCATGTTGCCTTGCTCTTGGGGATAACTTTCTTGTCAAAGCTCCATTTTAGGTCATCCACGACGATCTCAAGCCCCGCGCGGATGGTCTTAAAGATATCATTGATCTTCTGGAACACCTTGTCGAGCTTTTCCATCATGGGCCCTTCGTCAAAATCAAAGTCCGGCGCAATGGCGGATGCTCCGCCGCCACCGCCGCCAACGGACGTTGTCGTGCTGAGTTTGTTGATCTCATCGAACGCCGCGAGCGCGTCTGTCGCTTCCTTTGCCGCCTTGCCGGTCGCGTCAATGGCGGCAGCCTCTTTGTAGAGGTTTTTGCCCGATGCCTCCATGCTCTTCTTTGACTTACCGCTCAGAATCGAAATGATCGTCACGATCTCCGACACAATGGCCGCAAGCAGATTCATTAGCCACGTCAGCGCCGGAATGAGTACGTCCATCAAAGGCGCGGCCAGCGTCAGCAGCGCACCTTTGAGGCGGGCAAAAGCGTCGGATGCCTCTGCGCTGGTCGCAATAGCCGCCTTGATCTGCTTGCGCAGCGCCATGAGCGCCGCCGTGATGACTGAGAATACAAGCATAGAGCGCGCTAAACTCTTGACCTGATCTCTGAAACGCGCGGCATACTGGCCCGCTTTGGCAAGCGCGGAATTCTCCGCCTCGCGCTCCCTGCGTTCCTGCTCCGTATTAGCGATCAACTCACCGGCAGCGACTTTTGCTTTGTCGAGCTTTACAGTCATGCTGTCGATGTTGGCGGTCGTCTCTTCGTAAGCAGCCGAAAGCGTTTTGACCTCCTTCGTCTGCGTGTGCAAAAGCGCTTCCTGCTGTTTGAGCTCCGCCTCCGCAGCGGCGCGGCGGTCGAGCACTTGCGTCTGATACTCGTTCTGTGTAAAGCCCTGTTTTTGGATCCATTCGCGGTCGTTCAGCCGTTCGACTTCCTTTCGCAGCATCTTCACGCGTTCCTCAGTAGCTTTCGCTGCCTGAGATGCGGCGTCAAGCTGCTTTTCAAGGTTCATCTTATTGCCCGTTTCCTTTTCAAGCTTGCTGTTCAGTTCGGATATCTCGTCACGCAGCTTGCTTAGTTTCTTTTGTGCTTTGGTCGAATCCAAATCACAAGAGAAGATCACACTGCCGTCAGCATTTGCCATTCACAGGCTCCTTTCCCGCTCCCAGCCACTTAGAAATAGTCGTTTCTTCTTCCTGACTGAGTTTGTGTTTCATATTCACGATATTGCTGTTCCTGCGGTACCACTCGCGTTCATCCTTTTCAAGCGTCTTGCCGCGCGCCTTTTTGTCGCGGATGCGCACGACCTGCGCAAAGGTGCAGTCCCCGAGATCGTTATACGCACCGAGGAACGTCCACCAATGGACGCCCCCGGTGTTGGTCTCCGCATCATAAGGGATTCCGCGGATATCTTGTCCGAATATTCGGTTGATGGGCGGGAGGATCAACGGATAGTCCTGCTCCCAGTCAACCAGCTTCGGCGATTTCTTCTTGTCCGGCTCCTGTCCGCCGTTCTGGAACCATGTAAAACGGTCTACAGCTTCCTGCAAATGCTGCGGCGGGATATCCTCAGGCGAGACATAGAACATCTGCAAGATGCCCTCTGCGCGGTCAGTGCCGCTCAAATCAGGATCACTCAGCATGACAAAAATGTCGAGGATAACGCGAAAGTCCGTGCGGATCTCATAGCTTTCTCCGCCGATCTCGACGGAGGTAGGCAAGCCCCAATTCATCGGCGATACTTTGCCGTGTACTTCTGAATGCGCGGATTCGTGGCTTTCTGCTCACGAGCAAAGGCGCTGTCTGTCTCATCCATCAGCGCAAGCAGGAAATTTGTCCATACATGCAGGCCGTCTGCCATCGCATAAAGGTTCATGCTGCCAAAGATGCTGTCACATACCGGCTCTTCAAAAAGACCGTCGATGATCTCGCGCATCTCCTTGTCGCGGCGGTCGGCAATGTTGAAAATCTCAACGCGGTCGCCGCACTTCTGAACCTCATCTACGTATTTATCCTGCTTCTTGTCCAGTGTGTCAAATGCGTTGTAAAGACGCTGGATAAATGCGCCGTCCGTCGGGTTGAATCGAATGATCACATCGCCCTTAACGCCGTGCACGGTGTATTCCTGCACACCGTTCGCAAAACTAAGTTCCATATTTATCTCTCCTTAAATTTGTTTTCAGGAAGCTTTGTATCAGAATGTTGATCTCTGCCGCTTATCGAAAATCAGAAGTTCTCCACGGCCTCGCCCGCGAGATCGTCCCATTTTTCGCTCATGCTGACAATTACACCGGGCGATTTGCGCCGGTAGCCGTCCCCGTCGCCGCAACTGTCAGAAATTGCCGAAATGCTGTCCCATGCCCGCATGACTGCGCCCTCCCCGCTCTGGCAGTCAAGAGCGATAGCGTTAAGGGCTGCGGCCTCTCGGCGGCTGTCCGTAGTCTTTGCGGCTTCGGCTGCGTAGTGACCAACTAACTTTAACATGGTGTGGTTGCTGTCGAATCGCTCCATGAACGCGGAGTAATCAGCCGGGGAAAGAACGCCGGTTTTCATCAGCTCAAGGGCGTTATTGTCGATTGCGTCAGGGTTTGCAATATTGGCGGCGCGCACTGCCTGTTCCAGCTCGGCGCGGATCGTGCGGCGCGTGGCCTTGAAGTTGTCCCAAACGCGGGCGCTCACCTCGTTAAAGGTGGCTTCTGCGTCATGCAGCTTTAGCGCTGCGCGGGTTGTTCTCACCTGCTTTTCCTCGGCGCTGTCTCCTGGCTTCCATGCGTTAGCGTCACGGCTGGCCTGCTGCGCCTCTTGGAGTGCGCGGAAAGCGGTGTTGTACTCGCTGCGGGCTTCTTTGAAAGCCTCGTCGAGCTTTCGGGCATAAATGTTAAACTGGCTCATGATGTAAATTCCCTTTCGTTTTTACGCGCTGTTGCGCTGATTTTCTTAAAGATCGATAATGATAACGCTCTCGCAGTCTGATAAATAGGCTTTTGCTTCCTGCTCCGTCTGAAATACTTTTGCGGGGCTTTGCGGCGCTCTGCAAGCCGCCCACGCGCCATTTTCAAGCAAGGTCATAATTGCTACGCCCGTTTGCTTCTGCGCTGCAATCGCCCGTAAAGCGGCAAGGCGGGCTTTAATTCCGCCATTCAAGGGCTTTACCTCCGATCTCGTCACTCTTCAATTCCGGCAGGGTCAACCGCCCTTCCTCTACCGCTTCGTCAATAAGCTGATAAAGGCTCAAACTCAACGGGTCTACGCCCTCGATTAGGTGCGGAAATAAGACAATGCGCCGCCCGTCATGGGTATATGCGCCGTGCTGCATCAGGTAGTTAAAAGGATCTTCTTTTGTGTGATACTCGCCGCCGCCCTCGACAATAAAAACGGTTTCGCCGGTCGCGTGAGATTTTAGAAACTCGCGCAGGGCTGCAAGGCGTGCGTCAACGGTTGGCATTTAATTCTTCCCTCCATTCTTCCAGCTCTCGCAACTGCTCCAAAATGTCGGCCTGTTCGGTCAGCTTCATAGCGCTTTCAATCGCAATCCGCGCCGCATTTGTTCTTGCCGCCGGTTGTGCGTCTGCGTCCTTCATGACCTCTTCCAGCGTATCAAGCGCCGGAGATAGTAAGCGCTGCGCCTGTCGCGTTGCATTTTCTGTCAGCTCTTGAAAAGCCGATCTATACGCCTCGCAAAACTCATTGTTTTGGAAATACGCCCGAAGTGTTCTTGATGTAAGGCCGCACTTCCGCGCCGCTTCTTCACGGGATGGGCTGGACAATAGCGCCGCTATCGCTTTCTGCTGATTCTGCGTCAGTGCCATTTTTTTCACACTCCTTTCTCGGAGAATTAAGGAATTTTGCGGAATATATGTCCATGAAATTTGCAAGGCTCATAGTCACGCGCCACGGCTCACGGCTGCGGCGATGGAACACAACAGGCATACCGTCACTAAATCGCTTGCTGTCCGTCTCTGCTTGCTGCATCCACTCCGAAAGCCTGACTTGCTCGCAGCGCTTCACCTCGATATGGATACTGGGCAAGCCTACAAGGTCAGGCACTTCACCGAAGGACATAGACCCGCCGCGTTCCACGGTGTAACCATACTCTCGAAGAATGGCGGCAAGTTCTCTTTCACCGTCTGCCCCTTTGCGCTGTGATCTCTTCCCCATCAGTAAAGTTCCTCGTAAAACTTCATTTCCCGGATTCGACCGCTGAAAAAATGGTTTATGTTCCGGTCGCAGTTGCGATATTTCGTAGCAAAATACCTGTCAATCAGTGCAGGGTATGCCTCTGGTTCGATATCAGCATATAGGCCGCCGCTGTATTCCCGGCTGATAAAAGGCATATCCTGACAGACGCGCACGATCTGGCTTGCTCTGATCGGCGGGTGCGGCCTGCCGGTATATTCTTCGTACTTCTCGAAGTAGTAGCGAAACACGCTCAAAGATTCTTCGAGGGTGTACGGGCTAACAGGGTAAACGCTCGCAGTTATTTGAGCAAACTTGTCAAAATCAAAAATCAATTTATCACTCCTTTGCAAAACAAGGGGGGGGGCGGGGCGCAGCCCCCTTATACTTTGTTGAATATCGAAGATATTCCCTTTTACATTTCTGGTTCTGGTTCTTTTTCTGGTTCTTCTTCTGGTTCTTCTTCTGTGTCGGTTGCTATCGGTCGATATCGGTCGATTTATTTCTCTTGGCATTTACTCGCTGTTCATAGCGCTGCCATGCCTCTTCCATGTCAGGGAAGAAAGCAGAAAAGGCGATTTTCTCCATTGGCTGTAAGGTGTCGGGAATTTTACAAGTTTCAAGATACTCCCAACAAGCAAGAAGAACATTGACCGCGATTTCCGGCGGGAGTTGCTTGATAAGCTGCCGCCGCTCGATCTTCATTTTGAACCATGACGGGTGTTTTTCCTTGATTTCAGCCATTCCAGCCCTCCAAAACCATCTGCCCACTCTCGCGGCGCAATGTTTCGACAATAGCATCGCGGGTTCGGCGCACTTCTCTAAGACGGCGGTCAAGCGAGTGCAGATAAAGCCGCAGCTCTTCCGCATCGCCAATGAAATAGCCCCTGTGTTCGCCACTGACCGCTGCGCAGATTGGTTGACCGGCGCGGCGCTCGCGCTCGATTCTCTTTGATAGCTCGCGCACAGACTTGAAGCCCATAGCCGTTGCGAGTGACCTTCCATCAACGGCATTTGCTGCGCCGTGTGGGAGAAAATCGGCCACTTGACGCGCGGGCGTTGTCGTGGTAAACTCACCATAGAATGAAGCTGCTGACCCGCCAAGTGCCGCCGCTTCTGCCCGTTTCACGGTTGCCGCCGTGGAGCGGGCTTTTTCGTTTTTATTCATGTCTTACTGCCTCCTTGCTGCTTCTGCTTGCGGTGTCGAGATATTCGCGCAGGGCTTCTACATGAACAAGAAAACGATTTCCGCTATAAATTCCGGGGCATTCTCCCTGTGCTACCATAGAACGGATGAGGTGTTCGGGGACTTCTAAGTATCTCGCTGCTTGCCTCACTGTCTGAAACAATTAAATCACTCCTTTCATAATGGTCCTTGACTTTATGTATCGTCTGGTGTATGCTTGTATTGTAAGGTAAAATCTTTATTTTGTAAAACAGTTATCAATTTAAAACATGATTTATTATGGAGGGATAGATGGGCAGAAAAAAGCGCGAAATAAATACGGAAAGCGGAAAAAGGCTTAAACAGTGGTTAAAGGAGCAGAATATAACAGCAAAACGCCTTTCTGAAAGAATCAATTACACTCCGCAATATCTCTCTGATATAATCACGGGGAAAGCGTCATTAACGCCCGATTTAGCAAGAATAATCAAAAATGCTTTCCCAGAAATTCCACTTGATGAAAGAGTTAGAACGGAATGGCTTCTATGTGAAGACGATTTCGAAACCGAGGGGGACAGAATCGATGCAATTACGTCTGGGACACGTGATGTTTACAAGCTAATTACAGAACTCATGAATTTGCATGGATACGAAATTGTTACGGACACTTTCGACTATGAACCGCCGGAAGTAGATGAAAATGGGCGCGAGTACCGAAGTTTGCATTATGGAATCAAGTCAACAAAGAACAACGCATGTGCCTATATTGGACATGACAAAATTGATAGTCTCATTGATGAAATAGACGATTTTATTGAGTACAAATGTTCGTCCGCTGTAAGCGTTCATAATAGAACGGCGCGGAGAAATAGCGTTGCAAGGATTAGAAAAGAGGTTGACAAAGATGGCTAACATTCAAGAACGCCGGGACAAGTCCGGCAAGCTGATCTCCTACTCTATCCGTGTTCACCGTGGCCGTGGTGCTGACGGAAAGCAGCTCAAGCCGTGGACGGCAACTTTTGAAGTTTCGCCCACATGGACGGAGAAAAGCGCAAGAAAAAAGGCCGAGGCTTTCGCCGCGACCTTTGAAAAGGAATGCCGGGAGGGTGTGACCTCCGACAGCCGTTTGAAGTTTGAGGAATACTGCAATTATGTGATTGATCTGAAAGAGCAGCGCGGGGCAAAACACAATACCATTGTGAGTTATCGAGACCTTGCAGCGCGCATCTATCCCGCCATTGGGCATATCAAGCTAAAAGACCTCCGCGCCGATCACCTGAATAGCTTTTACACCGATCTCGCCAAACCGGGGCAAAACAAACGTACCGGCGAAGGATTATCGGCAAAAACAATATTGGAGCATCACCGTTTAATTTCTACCGTGCTTGACCAAGCTGCGAAAGAGGGGGTTGTTCCGTTTAGTGTTGCATCAAAGGCAACCTTACCGAAGGTCAGCAAAAAAGAGGTCAACTATTTTCAGCCTGAGCAGGTGGCGGCAATTCGTGATGCGCTTGAAACAGAATCGCCGAAATGGAGAATGCTCACGCACCTGCTTCTAATTACTGGGGCGCGGCGCGGTGAAGTGCTGGGGCTGAAATGGAATACCGTTGACTTTGCGGGAAACCGCGTCCATATCTGCAACAACATTCTTTACTCGCCGGATATCGGCATATATGAGGATACGCCCAAAACCGCGACTTCGGATCGTTGGGTTTCTCTGCCAACGGAAACGATGCAGCTCCTTCGGCAATACCGGGCATGGCAGAACGCGGAACGGCTGCGGCTGGGGGAGTATTATCACGATCAAGGATTCTTGTTTGCGCAGGAAGACGGAAAACCGATGCACCCGGACAGCATAACAAGCTGGCTTGCCAAATTCAGCAAGCGTCACGGCCTGCCGCACATCAACCCTCACGCATTCCGGCATACAATGGCGTCATTGCTCTATTTCAACGGCGTCGATTCTGTGTCGATCTCCAAGAGGCTGGGGCACGCTCAAGTTTCGACGACCTGCGATATTTACAGCCATGTAATCGCGGAAGCAGACCAAAGGAACGCCGATATCCTGGGAGATATCTTTTTGAAAAAGGCGTGAACTTTTGAAAGCGAGTTGAACTAAAGTTGAATTTTGCAGCATTGAGATTTTTCTAATTGCTTCGAAAAATACAAAAAACCTGCCAAATTCTTGCGAATTTAGCAGGTTTTTTGGTACGCCGTGAGGGATTCGAACCCCCGGCCTTCTGGTCCGTAGCCAGACGCTCTATCCAGCTGAGCTAACGGCGCGTGTCTCATATCGGACAACGGTGTTATACTACCACAGCTTTCAGGGAAATGCAAGAGGAAATTTCAAATTTTTAGAAAAAATTTGGGGACAGGTCAAAACAATGAATTTGACAAGGGGCGTGTGGCAAGGGTAAAATATCATTGATTTTGATTTTTTGTAAGGAGCACACTATGGAAAATACTTTCAAAGGCAGCAAAAACTACGTTGCGAGCCCGGAGCTGATGAATGCGGTGAACATCGCGATGGCGCTCAAAAAACCGCTTCTCATCAAGGGCGAGCCGGGCACGGGAAAGACAATGCTCGCCGAGGCTGTGGCCGAGGCGCTGGGCAAAAAGCTCATCATCTGGAGCGTCAAGTCCACGACGAAGGCACAGGACGGCCTGTACGTCTACGATGTGGTGCAGCGTTTATACGACAGCCAGTTCGGCACATCCGGCGTGGACGATATCGCAAAGTATATCAAGCTCGGCAAGCTCGGCGAGGCGTTTTCCGCCGACGAGCAGGTCGTGCTGCTGATCGACGAGGTCGACAAAGCAGACCTCGAGTTCCCGAACGACCTTCTTTGGGAGCTCGACAAGATGGAATTCTACATTCCCGAGACGAAGGAGACCATCAAGGCCAAGCACCGTCCCATCGTCATCATCACCTCGAACGCGGAAAAGGAGCTGCCGGACGCGTTCCTGCGCCGCTGCATCTTCCACTATATTGAATTCCCCGACCAGCAGCAGATGGAAAAGATCATCCGTGTCCACTTCGATCATGTCGACGAGACGCTTTTGATGCAGGCGATGCAGGCGTTCTACTATATCCGCTCGATCGACTCGGTGGAGAAAAAACCCTCGACATCCGAGCTTGTCGACTGGATCCGCGCGCTCGAGCTTACCGGCGTGGACACGTCCCGCATCACGAAGGAGATCCCGTTCATCGGGGTGCTCCTCAAAAAGGACAAGGATATCTCCACCGTGCAGCGCCGACTGAGAAGATAAGAACGCCATGTTTACTGGATTTTTCTACCTTCTGCGCGCGCACGGCTTTCGCGTCAGCCTGAATGAGTGGATGACGCTCATTGAGGGGCTGATGCTGGACCTGCAGCACGATTCGCTCACGGGCTTTTACGAGCTCTGTCGCGCGGTGCTCGTCAAGTCCGAGGCTGATTACGACAAGTTCGACCAGATCTTCCTTGAATACTTCGACGGCGTGCCATATCAGGACGAGCTTCCCAAGGAGCTGATGGACTGGCTCAACAACCCTGCCGCCGCAATGGAGGAGTTCTGCAAGTTCCTGCGCACGCAGGGCTATGAGGAAAAGAGCATTGAGGAAATTCTCAAAATGTTCGAAGAGCGCCTCAAGGAGCAGACCGAGGAGCACAACGGCGGCTCGTACTGGATCGGTACGAACGGCTACTCAAACTTCGGCAATAGCGGCCACAGCCCGCAGGGCATCCGTGTGGGCGGGAAGAGCATGTACCGCCGCGCGTTTCAGGTGGCGGGGGAGCGCAGGTTCCGCGACTTCCGCAAGGACAATGTGCTCGATATCCGACAGTTTCAGATGGCGTTCCGCCTGCTGCGCCAGTATTCCGAGCAGACGCAGGAGGCCAAAACGGAGTTCGACGTGGATGGGACCGTGCGCGAGACCTGCGACAACGCGGGAACGCTGTCGGTCTGCTACAAGCGTCCGCGCAAAAATACCGTCAAGGTGCTGATGCTGATGGACTCCGGCGGCTCGATGGAGTATTATTCCAACCTCTGCTCCATGCTCTTCCAGGCGGCGCGGCAGTCGAACCATTTTAAAGAGCTGCACGTCTACTACTTCCACAACTGCATTTATTCAAGCGTCTATACCGACCCGCGGATGTACCGCGAGCACGCGGTGCCGACGGACTGGATCCTGCAGAATTTCGGCAGCGAGTACAAGGTCATTTTAGTCGGCGATGCGCTGATGGACATGTACGAGCTGATGGAAAAGCGCTACGACTACCGCACCGGCGAGGCGAAATGGTCGGGCCTCGATCAGATCAAGCGCTTCTGCGAGCACTACGACCACCTGATCTGGCTCAATCCCGAGGAGCCCCCGCGCTGGGGCGGCTACTGGGGCGAGAGCTACGGCTATATCGCAAGGGCGGTGGACATGTACCCGCTGACCGTCGACGGTCTCGAGCGCGGCATGAAAAAGCTGCTCGTGAACCGGTAAAGGAATAAAAAAGAGGACGGGAGTTACCCGCCCTCTTTTTTGACCCACGGCGGCAAAATTGCTGTCCAAACGGAACAATTTCGCCCGATGGGGAAAGACAAGCGGCGAAAGCAGTGGTATACTGCCAATGGTTAGAGATCACTAACTCCAAAGGACAGGAGCGAAAGAGATGACCACAGAGAAACTATTTGAACATCAGGGCGCTATTTTGCTGGCGCAGAGCGACGGCTGCGCGGTCTGGCAGTTTCGAAACGAGACCGGCGACGGCACGATGACCACCTATGAGATCTTTTCGGGCGTGATGCTCGCGTTCAACGACTTTCACATGGAGCGCTACGAGTGCGATTTTGTGGCCGACCGGCGGATGCTCGCCATCGACCGCTGCCGCGAGGGGCGCATGGATTACGCCGCGAGCGACAACTTGGTCGCCTACACGGCGGCGGGGGATATGAAGCTCGATTTGCGCGAGCAGCACACGGGCACGTTCCACTTTCCGTCCTGCCACTCCCATGGGCTGACGGTCGCGTTCGACCGAAACATTGTGAAAGAGTCGCTGCCGTGCGAGGTCAGGGACTTTCCCGCGACGCCGGAGAAGATTGTCGAGCGCTGGCAGCTCGGCAGCACGCCGCGTGTCGTCCGCGGGGCGGAGCGGATGGAGCACATCTTCGGCGAGATGTACCGCGTGCCGGAAAAGATCCGCATCCCGTACTTCAAGGTCAAGATTTTAGAGCTGCTGCTCTACCTCGACGCGATGACTATTCCGCAGGTGGAAAGCGAGCGTCCGTACTTCTACAAAACGCAGGTCGAAAAGGTCGAGGCCATCAAGCGCTTTTTAACCGAGCATGTGGCGGAAAATTTCACGCAGGAGGAGCTACTCCTACACCGAGTTCGGCACGAACGAAAAGGGCGTGTCCGTCTCCGCGACCGAAACGCTCTACGGCAACGAAAAGGTGACGGAAGCCGACCCGTACCGCGACGCCGAATGGGCGGAAGCGAACAAGAGCGAGCGCATCGGCATTGAAGAGACCGATATCCCGACCATCATCCTGGCCGAGGCCTCCTCCGCGCGCGAGGGTGTGAAGCTGCTGCTCGACATCTACGAGAATTACGGCTGCGTGGCCGCCTCTGGCGTGTTCGTCTGCGACAAGGACGAGGTCTGGTACATCGAGAATTGCAGCGGCACGCAGTATGTCGCCATCAAGCTCAACAACAACATGATCTTCCTTGAACCCAACATGGCCGTCATCGGCCGTGTCGATCTGGACGATGAGAACGTCATCGCCTCCAAGGACCTGATCGCGGTGGCGAAGAAGGCCGGAACGTTCGTCGGCGACGAGGCAAAGAACATCATCGACTTCCGTGCGTCTTACGCCCGCATCAGCGAGAAGATGGACCAGCGCATGATCGACGGCCTGAACTACCTGAACGCGGCTTACAAATATGACAGCGACGCGCTCGTGGCTGACAACACGAAATTCACCATCTCCAACCTTGACGCGAGCGACAAGCTCGTCGCGCTCTACACCAACATCAAGGCCGACCGCAAGCTCGACAAGGACGATGTGTTCGGCTACTACAAGCTTTCCTCCATCGGCAAGGCCAGCAACCAGGAGATCGAGATCTTCCAGCTCTTCAAGGATCGTCCGGTCGAGACCGCGACCGTGGGCTGGGTCGGCGTCGGCAACATGTCCTACAACGTGTTTGTCCCGTACTATCCCATGCTGATCGACGGCATGTACAAGGGTTATCAGGTCAGCACCGCGTCCGCGAAGTTTACGACTGAAAAGCCCGACACCTTCTGCACCTACGGCACGAGCTGGGCGCAGGATGCCGAGGGCAACTGGCAGCGCGTTTCCGGCTTCAAGGCGTATCCGAGCAACTGGAAGGATTCCTATTACTTCACGTTTGAGGGTCTCGGCGGTTACATCGCCAACGCCGACAAGATCACCGGCAAGCCCCTGAAGGCCGAGGCCAAGGCCTACGTCGCCGATAAACTCGCCGCCCTCCAGCAGGAGCTCTACAAGGACTTCGTCACGACCGACCAGCTCGCCAAGGCGGATGATGCCCGCGCCCTTGCCACCGAGAACGGCAAGACCATGGCTGAAAAGGCCCACAAGCTTGGCGTTGAGCTCGTCGAGTACATCACGAAGGATGAAGCGCTCCAGCCGAGCGTGTTCACCGATGTCAAGGAAGGCGCCTACTATGTGGACGCTGTGAACTGGGCCGTGGATAAGAAGGTCACCTCCGGTAAGACCGAGACGACCTTCGCCCCCAACGACTCCTGCACCCGCGCGCAGGCCGTCACGTTCCTGTGGCGCGCCGCCGGTAGCCCCGAGCCGACCGCAAGCGAGATGACCTTCACCGACGTGAAGGCGGACAGCTACTACGATAAGGCCGTTTTGTGGGCCGTCGAGAACAAGATCACCTCCGGCATGAGCGACACGCTGTTCGCGCCCGACGCGACCTGCTCGCGCAGCCAGATCGTGACGTTCCTGTACCGCATGCAGAACAGCCCTGAGAGCAAGGCGGAGAATCCGTTCACCGATGTCAAGGCGGACGCCTACTACGCAAACGCCGTCCTGTGGGCCGTGGAAAACGGCGTGACCACCGGTGCGAGCGCGACGACTTTCGACCCCGCGGGCGACTGCACGCGCGGTCAGATCGTCACCTTCCTCTATCGCTGCCTGAGCAAGTAAGCGATAAAAGCAAACAGGAGAGCCCCCGAAGAAAACCTTCGGGGGCCCTTTTTTTGCGGAACGGGTGGGAGAAATATCAACAGAAGTTGATGTTGCGTTGAGAAAGAGTTCATCTGCTTGCGGTAAAAATATAAAATCTGATGTTGTAAGTTCCGGCGGGGATGCCCGCAGATGAGGTTTTTATCTTTCAGGAAGGAAGAAACGAACGATGCGAGTGAAGATTATTTCCGACAGCACGTGCGACCTGTCGCCCGCGCTGCTCGAGCGCTATGATATTGCCGTCACGCCGCTGTGCGTCATCAAGGACGGCAAGGACTTCCACGATGGTGTGGACATCACGCCCGCCGACATTTTTGCCCACGTGGACGGCGGCGGAGACCTTTGCAGCACGTCTGCGGTCAGCCAGTACGAGTACGGCGAGATGTTCGCGCGCTACGCAAACGAGTATGACGCGGTGGTGCAGATCACCATCGGCGCGAATTTCTCCTGCTGCTATCAGAATGCCTGCGCCGCGGCGCAGGAGTACGAGAACGTCTTTGTGGTCGATTCGGAGAATTTGAGCACCGGCCAGGGCCTTCTGGTCGTCGCGGCGGCGAAGCTCGCCGAGCAGGGCCTTTCCGGCGCGGAGATCGCCGAGCGCGTGCGCGCGCTCGCGCCGAAGGTTGAGGCGAGCTTTTTGATCGAGCGCCTCGACTACATGCGAAAGGGCGGCCGCTGCTCGGCTGTGGCCGCGCTGGGCGCGAATCTTCTGCACCTGAAGCCCTGCATCGAGGTGCGAAACGGCAAGATGGCCGTGTGCAAGAAGTACCGCGGCTCGTTTGAAAAGTGCATCCGCCAGTATGTAAAAGAGCGCCTTGACGGGCGCGAGGACATCGCGCCGGAGCTCGCGTTCATCACCCACGCGGCGGCGGACGCGAACGTCGTGGCCGCGGCGAAGGAGGAAGCGGCACAGTACGGATCGTTTGAGACCGTCGAAGAGACGCAGGCGGGCTGCACCGTCTCGTGCCACTGCGGCCCGAACACGCTCGGCATCCTGTTTGTGAGAAAGTAAAGGAGAAACCACCGTATGGCTCGCCATACGGTGGTTCTTTTTCAGCATTTTGCGCTTTTTCGCCAAAAGATGACCGCGAGCGCGGTGCAGACCGCGATGGCGGCGGCATAGGGGATGACGAGCAGAAACGCGGTGCTCGCCGGTGCGCTGTAAGAAGCATAGCGGATGCCCCAGAGCATGTCGCAGTAGTTGAATGCGACAACGGCGCACATCACGTCGGAGAGCAGGATCGCCAGCGCGGCGAAGGTACAGGACAGAGCTTTCATGGAGAGACCTCCTTATTTGTGTTTGGTGCTTTTGAGCAGCAGCGCCGCGCCCGCGGCGATGGCCGCGACGCAGAGCAGCAGAAAAATGCCACTGCCGTCGATGCGGATCATCGACGATCCGCTGATCTGCGCGGGAACGGACGGGACAAGGATCGACAAAACGCCATAGACGATCAGCGCGGCCGCGCCGCCGAAGCAGAGAATGAGGCTCAAAAGCCGCATCGTCCGGTGCTCCTCCTGCGCTTCGGCGGGCGCGGCATTCGGCGCACCGTCTTTTAGAAGGTAGTCGAGCGAGACGCCGAAGTAATTGCTCAGCGCGAGGAGCTTGTCGCTCTCAGGCATCGCGCTGCCGCCCTCCCATTTAGAGATGGCCTGACGCGAGACGTTCAGCGCCTCCGCGAGCTGCTCCTGCGAAAGACCGCTCTTTTTGCGCAGTGTGTAGAGTTTTTCAGGTAGTGCCATGGTTCCTCCTTTCGCAAAAAGCATAGCGTTAGTGTGCGCAAAATGCCATGTATTGCAGTAGGCAATCGCGCAACCGTGGGTAGCAATGAAGACTTTTTGCGGAAAACAGTCCTGTTTTCACCCATTTTACCATGCGGAGGGGGAAAGCGCCAGCGGAGAGCAAAAAATCGCCCGAACTGGAATTTGTTCGGGCAATTTTGGTTCAGTTCTGTTCCTCGGAGGGGGCGTTCTTCTTTTCAAGCTCCGCGCGCAGCATGCGGTTTTCAGCCTGCAGGGCGTCAAGCTTGTCGTTCAGCGGGGCGAGCTGCTTTTTGAGCTCGCGCGCGACGATGCCCTGATAGAATTTGTACCGGCTCGCTGTGCCGGCTGCGGCGCACACGCGGTCACGCCGCCGGCGATGAGGCCGGCCTTTTTCCAGTCGACCTTGCGGACGACTTGCAGCACGGCGCGCTGGTCGAGCTTTTTGCCGCGCAGCGGCGCGGGCGCAGCGCTCTCCGCGCGCACGGGGAGAATGTGGATGGTTTCGAGCATTTTCATCGGATCGTCCTCCTTGATCCATGTTATTTTTCGACTCTAAAGGTATCATGCCGCATGCGGAATGTCAACCGCGGGGATGCGTTGCAATGGATAGAAAAACGTGCTATGATGACCGAAGATTTTTGATTCGAAAGGAAGCGAGGGGAGCGATGCTCCCGCGTTGACATGATCGCGATTCTGCTTGCGCCGGTGTACCTGCTGGCGAATTACTATTTACTGCGCCGCGTGATGGGCTGGGTGAAAGCCTGGTTCCCGTTTTTCCGCACAGCGCGCCACTGGGCGCTGCCCGTGGCTGTGCAGGCGTTTCTGGCCTGCTCCATCGTCATCGCGTTTTTCCTGCCGGAGGGGCGGGCGCGGCGCGTGATGAAGCTCATCGGCAACTACTGGCTCGGCGTACTGCTGTATGTGCTGCTCGCGGTCATCGCGGCGGACCTGCTGCGGCTGCTACTGGGGTACGTGCTGCCGTTCAAGCACATTTTCGTCACGACACAGATGCACCGCATCGCGGGCTGTGTGTGCGCGCTGGTCATTTTGATCGCATCCATCTGGGGCGTCGTCAACGCGCGCATCATCCACGTGACGCCGTATGACGTGACGGTCGATAAGACTGTTGAGGGCATGGATGAGATGAAGGTTGTGCTCGTGGCCGACCTGCACCTTGGCTACAACATCGGCGAAAAGCAGATGCAGCAGATGGTAGACAGGATCAACGAACAGGACGCCGACCTCGTCGTCATCGCGGGAGACATCTTCGATAACGAGTGGGAGGCGGTGGAAGCCCCTGAGACCATCGCCGCCACGCTGCGCAGCATCCGGTCGAAATACGGCGTTTACGCCTGCTACGGCAACCACGACATCGAAGAGCCGGTGCTCGCAGGCTTCACCTTCCGCCAGAGCGAGAAGAAGGAGAGCGACCCGCGCATGGACGAATTTTTGAAGGACGCGAACATCACGCTCCTGCGTGACGAGGGCATGCTCATCGACGGAAAGTTTTACCTTTATGGCCGCCCCGACGCGCACCGCCCGGGCCGCGGCATCGAGACGCGCAAGACGCCCGATGAGATCACGGCAGGTCTGGACAAGGATAAGCCCATCATCGTCCTCGACCACCAGCCCAAGGAGCTACAGGAGCTCGCGGACGCGGGCGTCGACATAGACCTCTGTGGCCACACGCACGATGGACAGATGTTCCCGGGAAATCTCACCATCAAGCTGATGTGGGAAAATGCCTGCGGGTATCTTCAAAAGGGAAAGATGCACAACATCGTCACCTCCGGCGTCGGCCTGTTCGGACCCAACATGCGCGTGGGGACAAAAGCAGAGATTTGTCCGATTACCATTCATTTTGCAAAGAATTAAAGGCTCAGGAAGCCTTTAGAAATTCCCTGCGGCCGCGCAGGGGGAGTGGTTAAGGGGGATATTCTCTTTCCTCGGAAAGAGAATATCCCCCTTTGACCCCCAAGAGAAAGGGATTAGATTGGCAGTCTCGGGCTCGAAGGGGCTTTTTGCCTCCGGAATGCAACTGCCTGCGTGGCGGTATTGCTGACGCTCACCGCCATTGGTTCTGCTATACGACTTGCCTCTGCTTCTATTGTCCGCTGCCGCTCTGCCAGTCTCGTGGCAGTGCAGCCTAATTTCCGTCTACCGAGGCACTCATCAATGCGGCGAGTGCAATAATGCCGCATTCGGCACGCAGTCTGCCGCCGTGCTGTCGTCACACGCGCCTCACGATAGTAAGGCGCGGTTGCAAACGAAAACGAATCGTAGGGGCTCATGGCGAAGCCATGTACACCGCACCCGATTGCGCAGCGCGTGCAGCTCTTCAAGCCCAGCGCCGACAATGGCGGGGTCAAGGGGCAAGGCCCCTTGCGTTCTCTTGGGGGATCTAAAGGGGGACATTCTCTCACGTGAGAGAATGTCCCCCTTTGCTCGCTTCCCCGCGTCAGGCGGGGAAAACCACAGCCGTTTCGGGCCGCAAAAAAGAAGGGACCACCTTTCGGTGGTCCCCAATTTTTTACAGCTTGCGGAAGCGCTCCGCAATGACCGCCGCCGCGTCAGCGGTCGACAGTGCACCGGTGTCAAGGTAAAGATCATACCCCTCCGGCGCGCCCCAGGCCTTGTGGGTGTAGCTCTCGTAATACTTGCGGCGCTGCTTGTCCATCTTGCGGATCAGGCGGATGGCTTGGTCGCGCGTGAGCTTTTCCTGCGCCATTTTGCGCTGGATGCGGTGCTCGTCCGGCGCGGCGACGAACACGGTGAGAAGCCTCACGTCTTCGCCGCGCAGCACATAGTCTGCGCAGCGCCCCACGAACACACACTCCTCGTGGCGGGCGATGCGGCGGATCTCGTGGCTTTGCAGGGCGAAGAGCACTTCGCTCGTTGGTTTGCCGCGCAGCACATGGTGGTTGCCCTCGTGCACGGTCTGGAAGAGGTAGGGGTTGGTCGCCTTTTCGTCCGAGGGGGAGAGCGTTTTTTCCGAAAGCTCGCCGTACTCGCACGCGAGGCGGATCAGCTCGCGCTCATAGACGCGGATGCCGAGGAGATCCGCTGTTTTCACGGCCACTTCGTGGCCGCCGCTGCCGAACTGGCGGCTGATGCTGATGATGCGATTTCCCATAGTATGAATCTCCCTCCGCTTTTCTATTGTTTCAGCGCGTTGAGCGCCGGCTGGGGAATCGAGAATGCACGATCCGCCGGCGTGATGACGGCGGAGAGCGACACCGGAGCGTCGGAGAGGATGAGGTGCAGCGCGCCGCTGCACGAGATGTTGACGGACTGGAGCTCGCCCTGCTCGCTCACGCGGACGGAAATGCGTCCGGAGGAGAAGGTCACATCCTGTGCCTTGATATCCGGCGCGATGGCGGCGGCGAGCTCGCTCATCGCGTCGGAGTCGAGCGAAAGACCGTAGAGATAGCCGTCGCTCGCCTTATCGCAGCCTGCGCTGCCGTTCAGAATGGACTGGTAGCAGAGGTCAATGAGCGACGTGGCATCGACGAGCTGCTGGCTCGCGGTGTCGACACTGTTGCCATCCGCGTCGCAGATCTTGCTGCCGGAGAAGTAGACGGCGAGGGTGTTTTTTTTGATGCTGCCGTAGCTCTGACCGTCGATGCTGCTGCGGTCATACTGGAGCGTGCTGTTCAGCACGATCGGGCCGCAGTCGGCGGAAAGAGCAATGTCGGCGGACAGATCGTCCGCGGTCAGCTCGCCCCAGGCACCCAGCAGACGGAGCGCGTTGTCCGTCAGCGTGGAAGCGTCGTCATTGCTGCCCGAATGGATGGCGGTGAGCACATCGTCGGGGATCACCGGCGCGAGCGCGTCGGTGAAGTGCACGGCGGCCTCCACGCGAAGATCTCCGGAGTTTTCCGCAGTGAAGCTTACGTCCATCAGCTCGCCGCTCTCGGCGGTGAGATCCACGTGGATCGCGGAAAGCGATGCGGCGTTCGCGATCTCGTCCGAGGTGAGAAGACGCAGCAGTGTGCTCGCGTCGTCACCCTCGGCGGTGAGGGTGTAGCGCTTTTTCTGCCCGTCAACGGATTTCGTCACCGTGAGCGTGCGGCAGAGCTCGGCGGTCTCATCCATGAGCTCGGCGTAATTTGGGAATGCGCCGCCGACAGCGTAGGACTTGCCGTTTTCAAGGTAGATCGCGCCGTCTGCGTAGTAGAGCGCCGCGCCGTCGCGGTCGATGCAGGTGATGGGAGCGCCGTCCTTCTTCGTGCGGGCGACGGAGGCATCCGCGCTCAGGCTGATTTTGCCATAGGAGGCGTCGACCGTGACGTCCATGGTCATCGGATCCTCTTTGACACGCGCCTCGACAAGGCGGTAGGCTTCGAGGTCCTTCCTAAAGTCGGAGTGGAGGAAGAACGCCGCAGCCGCGCCGAGCAAGACTAAAATCGTGATGAGAATAGGGAGGAAGCGGCGGTGCCTGCGCTTTTTCGGCGCGGGCGGTACTGCGGGCTGCGTGAGCACGTTTTCGCGTGCCTCGCGCTCCTCGCGAAGAAGCCGAAGTTCCTCTTCCGCGCGCGCAAGGCGCGCCTCGATGGAGCCGGGATCGGCTGCGGGAGCGGGTTCGGAAGTGGGAACGCTTTCTGCGCCCTCGACCGCGGCGGTGACGACCGGCGCAGCGGTCGCTGCTACTGCCACGGCGGCGGGGACTGCCGTAGATTCAGCGGACACAGGCGCATCCGCCTGAGTGGCATCTTCGACCGCTGTAGACGCGGGGGCACCCGTCTTGGCAGGGGCTTCGTCTGCTGTGGACGCATTGGCGTCCTCGCCGCGGACGATCTGCTCGGCCTGCGAGACGGCGCTCGCGCTGCGCGCCAGCGCTTCGGCGCGTCTGCGCGCCTTGCGCTTGTGGCGGTGGATGAGCAGAACGATGATAAGGATCAGAACAGCCAGCACGGCGAGCACGCCGAGCCAGATGCCCCAGACGTCGAGCGTCCGCACGGCGGCAAACTCAACGCTGTCGCCGCTCGTGGAGAAGGTGAGGTAGCTGCCCATCGTGCCGCAGTCGGCCTCCTGCCAGCTGCCGCCGTCTTCACGGGTGTAGATGCGCAGCTCCTTCTGCCCGTCGGGCGGGAGATAGCGCATGGTGTGCGTGTCCTGCCCGTCGTCGGCAAGGTCGATGCGCCACTGCTCGAGCACGTCGGCGTTGGCGACCATCGAGGGCATCTCGCCGCGGCTGAGGCAGGCAAAATAGCCCTTCACGCGGTCGAGCACGGTGCCGGACTGCACATCGAACGCCGCGGGCGTGAGCGGCTGGGCGGTCACGGTGATGGCGTCGCCGTCGTTGTAGTTGCCCTCGACCAAGATGACAGCCTGTCCGCTCTCTCGCGTCTGTTCAGAGGCAAGGCCGGGGGTGTAGGCCTCGTAAACAGCGGTGACGACGGTGTCAAAGTGCAGATTCGTGAGGTCGGTGCGGTCCCAGTGGACGTGACAGCCGCTCTTGGCGGGCGGCTCGGGGATGTCGCTTTCGTCGATGGAGTCGCCGTAGTTGAAAGCGCGGCTAAGCACCGTCTTGTCGTCGGCGACGAAGGTGAGCGTGAAGGACTTCATGCTCTCGGGGAGATCGGGCAGCGTGAGAAGCTCTGCATAGCTGATGGGCTCGGCCCGCCCGGTATAGCCCTGACGGTTGATGCCGGGAAGATCGTCGGAGACATAGTAGTTGTGCTCAAACGTGCCCGTATCGCTGCCGGAGATCGCGCCCTGGTACTGCTGGCAGTCGGTGATATCGACGAGCGAGTAGTTCCAGCTCACGGTACTGCCGCTGCCGTCGACATTTTCCTGTACGCCGGAGCCGACGATGCCGCCGACATACTTCTTGCCACTGAGCGTGCACTTGGAAAAGCTGCCGTGCACCGTCGCGCCGGTGAGACCGGCGATGCCGCCGGTATAGCTGCCGTTTTCGTTCGTGATGGTGCAGGACGACGTCTCACACGCAGTCAGATAGCCGAGGTCCATGCGGCCGACAATGCCGCCGACATAGCTGCGCTTGCCGGCCACATCGCCGGTGTTGACGCACTTCTGGATGATGGAGCGGTACTCATACTGCTTGCGGTAGATGTTCGAAAGATGGCCCGTGACATCGTCCTCGGGATCGAGCGTGTATTCAATGGTCATGGAGCCTGTGATGCCGCCGGTATTCACATCGCCGTACACCGCGCCGCTGTTGCGGCAGGAAGAGACTTTACCGAACGTGACGGAATCGATGTCGACATCGGAGGTGTCGACAATGATGTCACCCGTGCCGCCGCTGAGCGAGGAAATGGCGGAAAACAGCGTTCCTGTCAGCTCGTTGAACTTGTTGTTGATCGAACGAATATCATTTGCCAATGTGCCGACCGTGCCGCTGGCGGCGTTGTTGAGCATCGTGACCTGACTGCTCAGGCCGTTGATCGACGAGGTCAGCCCGCCAAGATCCGGTGCAGCGACAATCTGAGTCGAGCCGGTGACGGTGCCCGAGGCATTGCCCTCGTGGCTCGCGCCCGCGCCTGCGGCACTGCCGCCCCAGATGGTGGTGCTGTGACCGCTGTCGGAATGCTCGTGGTCGATGCCGCCGGCTGCGCCCTTGCCGCCGCCGATCAGAGTGTCGGAGGAATGGGAGCCGTCGCCGGTGATGACGCTGTCAATACTGGCGTTCAGCCGGACGTTGTTCAGCTCGTTGGCGGCGTTATCCACATAGCCGGACATGCTGTTCAGGCGCGAGGCAATCTCATTCGAGCCGCCTTCGGCATGGTTGGTTGCTGTGTTGACAAGACCGCTGAGCTCGTTGAGTTGTGTTTTGAGCTGCTGCAGCAGACCGTCGGAGATCTCCATGCGGATATAGGGCTCCATCTGGCCGGCGATGCCGCCGACGTCCTTTCGCCCGCAGATCGCGCCTTCATTGCTGCACGCGAGCACTTGTCCGCTGCTGCGGCCGACCACGCCGCCAATATTGTAGCCGATGTGCTGATAACCGACGGCGGCGTAGTTTGTGCTCGACGCGATCGCACCGGAGGAATAGCCTGCAATACCGCCGGTGTCGATGGCGGTGTTGAGCGTGTCGGCGCGGGAGAGCTTGGCGAGGTCGAGCGAGAATTCGAGGTTCAAATTGCTCAGGTCGATGGAGGGGTCGGTGCTCTCGATGTTTACATAGGAGCGGCCGCGGCAGGAGACGATGGAGCCGAGGTTCTCGCCCACGATGCCGCCGGTCATGCTCTGGCCGAAGATCGCGCCCGAGGCGTCGCACGCGCGCACGATGCCCGTGGCGAGGTTGCTGCCCGCGATGCCGCCGACGCTGCGTTTGCCGGAAACGCTGCCGTTGAATGTGCAGCTTTCGATCGTGCCGTGGTTTTCACCCACGATGCCGCCGATATTTTCGCTGTCGCCGGACGGGGTGACCGTGCCCTCAACATTCAGGCTTTTGATGACGGCGTCCTTTTGCAGCACGCCGAAAAGACCGGCGGGGGAGACGCTCTGCGTGATGGAAAGGCCGCTGATGGTGTGGCCGTTGCCGTTGAACGTGCCGCCGAACGTCGGGATGGGGAGCTCGTCATCGTCGGTCAGCTCGATATCGTTGTCAAGCACAACGGTTTTACCGCGCGACCAGGAGTCGAGCGTGCAGGAATGCGCGAGGGATCGTAAGTCTTCTGCGCTCTTGATATGGATGGCGCCGTCCCCCTCTGCCAAGACCTGCGTGACAGGGAGAAGTGAGATGAGCAGCAGGCACGAGAGTGCAAGCGCGCAGAAGCGATAGAAATGATTAGTCTTCTTCATCGTCTTGCTCCTCATTTGCAGATCCGGAGATCAGATTCAGGTCGATGTCGCCCTCGACCGTGGCGTGCATGATGCCATGCACCGTACCATTGATGTTGCCGCGCACCATGCCGTTGACGGAGACCTTACCGTGACCCGATTTCTTTTCCGCGATGGACGGGACGGAGAACGAGGTCTTGTCGACGATGCCGCTGCCGATGAGCAAGATCTGCGGCAGGGCGAACATGACCATGATGATGGAGATGACCGTGCCGCGGCCAAGGCTCTCGCCGATGCCCGCGATGACGGGCTCAGATGTCATGCTGCCGATCAAAAAGCCGCAGATCGAGAGGATCGAGCCGGAGGTGATGATCGTCGGGAAAGCGAAGTTCAGCGTCTCGACGATGGCGTCGCGGTGGTGCATTTTGGATTTGAGCTCCTGATAGCGGCTGGCGATGACGATGGCGTAGTCGATATTCGCGCCCATCTGGATGGAAGAAACAATTAGATATCCTAAGAAGAAGATGTACTTGCCCGTGATGGTCGGGAACGAGAAGTTGAGCCAGATGCAGCCCTGAATCACGAGGATCAGCAGCACCGGCATACCGGCGGAGTTGAACGTGAAGAGCAGCACCAGCATAACCACGAGCACCGACACGATGCTGACGACCTTGTTATCCACGGCGAAGGACTTTTCGAATTCGTATTCGTTCGTCGATTCGCCCGCGAGGTAGACGTTTTCATCGGGGTAATACTTTTCGGCAATTTCGAGAATTTTGTCGGTGAAGGCGTAGGTCTCGTCGCTGCTTTCGGGCAGCGTGAGGTAGATGAGCATGCGGTCGTAATCCGTACCTTGAAGCTGGGCCTTGGCGCTGTTCATCTGGACCTCGGCATCCTGGAGCATCTGCGTCTGGTCGTCACTGAGCGTCACGATGCCGGCGTCCACCTGCTCGCAGACAAAGAGAAACATGTCGATGAGCGGGACTTTGTAGGTGGCGAGATTGCCCGCAAGCTTGCCATATTCTGAATGCTGCGCGGCGTAGGCGGCGTAGACGACCTGCGCGGCCTCGTAATCGAGACCCGCGAGCTCGGCGAACTGGCGCGGCGTCAGCTTGTCGGCCAGCATATAGCCGTCGAGCGCTTCGATGTTGGTAAGACCCATCGTGGAGTCGACCTCGTCGTACTGGCCGAGCTCGTCTAAGATGGCGGACTCCTTGTCGTAGTCGCCCGTGGGGACGATGAGTGCCAGCATGTTCTTCGAGGTGAAGTTATCCTCGATCATCTGCTGAGCAAACTGCGTCTCATTCTGCTTGGGGGCGGAGATGAGGCCATAGCCGTAGGCGTAGGGGCAGTCGGATGAGAGACGGTAGCCGATGACGGCCAGCACCACGAAGACGATGGGGATGATGTAGCGCGTGGCATAGTCGAGCTTGCCGACGAACGGGATCTTCGGCACGAAGCTGCGGTGCTGCGTGCGGTCGATCAGCGGGCCGAAAAGCATCAGAAGGCCTGGCATCACGATGAACGCCGCGAGCAGCGCGAACAAAATCGACTTGATGAGGCAAAGCGCCATATCGGGACCGAGCTTGAACCGCATGAAGAGCATCGCGACAAGGCCGCCGATGGTCGTGAGGCTGCTCGCACCGATCTCGGGGATCGACTTGCTCAGCGAGACGATGACGGCCTCACGCAGCGGCAGCAGCCGGTGCTCCTCTTTAAATCGGTTGCAGAAGATGATGGCGTAGTCGATGGACAGCGCCAACTGCAAGATGCTTGTGACCGAGTTTGAAATGAACGAGATTTTGCCCATCAGGAAGTTTGTGCCCTGATTCAGTACGAGCGCGACCACAAACGTCAGAATGAGCACCGGCACCTCGCCGTAGGTCTCGGACGTGAAGAGCAGCACGAGCACGATGACGATGGCGACATACACCATGATGACGCTGATCTCGTGGTCGATGGTCTCCTGCTGCGTGTTGCCAAGGTCCGTGTCGACATACAGATCGTAGTCGGACAGGTATTCCTTCACGGCTTCGAGCGAGTCGAGACAGGCCTCGTCATCCTCGCTGTAGGCAAAGGTGATGGAATAGAGGGCGGAGAGGTTATTATAATGTGCGGTGGTCTCGTCGTAGTCCACGCTCTGCACGCCCTTGATCTCCTTGATCTTGGGCTCGAGCGCGGCGGCCTGCTCTGGTGTGATGTTGGCCACCATGACCTCGGCCGTGCCATAGGTCGTGAACTGCTCGTCCATGATGTCGAGCGCCTGCTTCGTCTCGGAATCAGACGGCAGGTAGTACGTCAGGTCGCTCTCGACCTCGACCCAGTTGCGGGAAAAGGCGGAGAATACGAGCAGAATGATCGTGAGCAGAAAGATGAGATTTCGCTTGTCGACGATGACCGTCGACAGCTTTTCCATAAAGCTGGAGCCGGTCTTCTTGGTTTCGTTACTCATGGCGGTACGCATTGCCTCCTTTCTCGTGAGTGGGTCTTCGCTTCTTCATGCGCTCAAGGCTGCTTTTGATCGGCGGCTCGGGCGGGGCGAGCTGCACCACGTCGCCGAGCGAACAGTCGAGCTGGCGGCAGATGCGCACAAGCACCTCGAGCGAGACGAGCTCATTTTTCGAGAGCTTGGCGAGCGTGTTGGAGCTGATGCCGACCTCGCGCGCAAATTCCGTTTTATTTAAGCCCTTGTCGATGAGGAGCTTAAAAAGGTTGCTGTAGGTAACATACATGGTGGTACCTCCTGTTCAATCGTCAACATTATATGAAAATATCCGGAAGAAGCAAGATTAAATTTGCAAAAGCAGATATTTTTTGAACAAATCTGGCAAAGTGACAAAAACAGGCCAGTACAGATGAACAATGCGCAGCCCCTTTTGAAGCGGGGTTTTGTTGATCGAGTGAAGGAGAAAATAAAAAAGGGGCAAGGAAGCACCGGAGAGCGGTAAAAAGACATCTTGACTTTTGCACTGTCAGTTACTATGTTTCAGTTAGAGATGACTAACTGACGCAAAACGAAAGAAAATCGGAACGAGAGCATAGCGAGACGAGGCAGAACGAAGGAAACAGGTATTTTTAGGATAAGAGGAGACTTGGCTATGAAAATTTTAGTATTCGGCGCGGGCGTGCTCGGCTGCAATCTGGCGCGGAATTTCTTCCGCGCGGGAAAGGACGTCACGCTGCTGGCGCGGGGAGCATGGGGCGAGAGCATCCAAAAAAACGGCCTTCGGATCAAGGATAAGTTTTCGCCCCGCATGTCGGTCAGGCGCATTCCGGTCACGGCGGAGCTGAAAGCGGAGGACAAGTACGACGTGATCTTCGTCGTCCTGCGCTATACGCAGCTCGACGCGATCCTCGATACCCTGCGGACGAATCCGACAAAGAATATCGTCTTTGTGGGAAACGACATGCGCGCAAGTGCGCTGAGCGCTTCGCTGCCGGAGAAAAACGTGATGTTTGCCTTTGCGTCTTCGGCAGGCCATCGGGAGCGGGAGTATGTGGCGTCCGTCGACCTCAAAAAGCTCAAGGGCAACACGGCCTATTTAAGCCGACTGATCGACGCTAATAACGAGGGCTACCGCGCGATCAGAAACGCGGGACATGAAATTTTGCCGAAGGACAACGTGGAGTTTGAAGGCGCGGCGTACCACAAGACCTGTCTGCGCTTTTTTAAGCTCATGTCCGCCACGAGCCTCGGAAAGATCTGCGCGTCCGACCACGCGATGAACGCGGTCGACGAAATGAGCGCGCTGAACCGCGATTTGAAGGCTTTCTTCGATGAAAACGGCGCGAAATATTCCGTGTGGCAGGAGCTTGAGCAGGAAGTCGCAAAATACCTGAAGTGAACAAAGGGGAAGCGCCCGTCATTTGGCGGGCGCTTTTTTTGCCCGCTCACGGAAAAATCAGACTTCGGCGAGGCATCGGTGAATTTTTCGACAGATATTGCCAAAGCGGATGATCCATGACTGATACTGAGAGCGCCCGGACAAAAAATGTTTGGGCACTCTTACTGTATGAATAAATTGTAATTTTCCCATGATTAAGAAGTAAATATTGTAAAGGAAACTTGACAAGATGGGCGCGTCATGCTATAGTAAGTTTGTAAAGGAAACTTGTCATGCAAGGAGGCGTTTTTTTGAAGAATAAAGTTGAGCAGTTACGAAAGGAGCGAGGATTAAATCAAGATGATTTTGCAAAAATGCTTCGTGTTTCAAGACAAACCATTAGTTCAATCGAAACAGGAAAGTATAATCCATCATTGGAATTAGCTTTTGCAATTTCAGACTTTTTTGGTAAACGGATTGAAGAAATCTTTATCTATGAAAGAGGTGCAGAAAATGAAAAAGAGTAATTTGATAACCGGGATACTATATGTGCTTTTCGGTGTGGTTTGTTTGATTGTTGCGCTATTGATTGAAACAAAGTTAGAGGGCATTTTATGGGGCTTTGCTGGCGCAGGTATCTTCCCTGGAATTATGATGATATGCAAATATTTTTATTGGAGTTCCCCCAAGAATAAAGAGCAATACGAAGAACGTTTGGAGAACGACCGAATTGAGCAACATGACGAGTTGAAAACAAAAATTAGAGATAGAGCCGGAAGATATGCTTACGGCATAGGACTGGTGGTTATTTGTTTCTCTATTTTGGTTTTCAGTATTCTCGGAGCATTGGAAGTTATCGACAATGCTCGCATGATCATACTCTATCTCAGCGGATATTTAATGTTTCAAATTATCACAGGAATTATCATTTTTAATAAGTTGATGAAAAAGTATTAAGGGAAATCTCTTTAGGAACTAAAGGGCGCACTGCTATACTCTCCTATCGGGAGTATAGCACAAGGGATGATGACGGGAATGTGGAGGATAGCGGAACTCTGCTGCTGCGCATGGTGTGTTGCACAAGGCGCTGCAGCAGGCGGTGGCAATCGGTTATCTGCGCTTCAATCCTGCCGATGCCTGCAAGCTGCCTCGCGTGGAGCATAAGGAGATCAAGCCGCTGGAGGGGTGAAAACAGAAAAAAGGAGCGGAGCTGCGCCCCGCTCCTTTGCTATCTACAAATCGAAGTCCAAGCAATTTTTCCTTTAAACGCGGATATTATCTTCATCAATCGATAACACCGCTCATCACATCACGATACGTCTTATCCAAAAGCTCGCGTAAATCCGATGTGTCCGCCTGATAGCGTTCATTATTGATCGAAATGGTATCTTCATCCAGTTCAACAGGGATATCTTTGTCCGATATTTGAATCCAAAAATAGTAAAAGCTATCCGACATCCTGTCTACTTGATCCGTTGTTTCCTGCACATCCAGTTCATTGATAGCACGCACGATCTCTTTCAGTCGGTCATCGTTTGTCACCATATAATTCGGCTCATTTTGAGGGTAAATTTTAAAACTGATATAGTTTGCGTTTTCGGCGTCGAGCGGAAGTACGCTGTGATCGTGGCAAAAATAGGCGATAGCCGAGACGATCAGGATCAAACCGAAAATGCAAAAAAGTTTTTTCTTCATCGCTGGCAGCCCCCTTGAATACTGTTTTTAAATTCACTGATATTTTAAGTATATCATGCAAAAGCAGCCGCAGCAACTTTTTCAAGGCAGTTGTGCGCTTTTTTGTGCGCTTTTGGAGTTTTCACGCATTTTCGCACTGCGCATTTCGCTATCAAAAGTTGCAAAAAAGCCTTGAAATCATACGATTTCAAGGCTTTTAGCTGGTCCGAGTGGCGAGACTTGAACTCACGGCCTCTTGACCCCCAGTCAAGCGCGCTACCAACTGCGCCACACCCGGATGATGTGTACTGCTCAATGTCAGCTTAGATAGAATAGCACACCAGTCCGGAAAATGCAAGTCCTAATTTGAAATTTTTTCAAAAATTTTGTCGAGACCTCACCACGGGACTTCTTCATCCGCGCGCAGATAGAAGTGTCCGGCCTGCGGCGTGACGCCGGCGTTGGAAAACAGCTCTTCGAGCGTAACGAACTCGTAGCCCTGCTCACTAAGAACGTCGATGGTCTGAAGTGCGGCCTCGACACTCGTGTCATATGGGTCGTGCAGGAGAACGATGTCGCCGCTTTTGGCGTTTTCGATGATGTGGTGCGCGACGAGGTCCCTGTTGCGCACGCTCCAATCCATCGTGTCGATCGTCCAGTAGATGAGCGGGACGGAGACGGCGCTTTTGAGTGCGTCGCTTGCAAAGCCCCAGGGCGGGCGCAGCCAGTAGTCACCGTCGCCGAGGATGGCGCGCAGCGTCTCGTCCGTTTTCTGGATTTCGGCAAGTGCAGCGGCGTCAGCGCTGTCAAGACGGATGTGCGTGTAGCTGTGGCCGCCGACCTGATGGCCTTCGTCTTTCATGCGGCGGACGAGATCTTCGTTGCCTGCGATCTGCTCGCCGATGAGGAAGAACGTCGCGTGCGCGCTGCGCTCCTTGAGCCCGTCAAGGAGGGTGGCGGTCGTCTGCGGGGAGGGGCCGTCGTCAAAGGTCAGCGCAATGCAGCGCCGCAGTTGGGATGGGGCCGAGACGGCGACAGCTTGGCCGTCTTTGGCGCAGGAAAAGCAGAGTGCAAGAAAAGTCAACAAAAACAGCAGCAAGAGCGCGAAACGTCGTTTCAAGATCATCACCTCAGCCTCTATTTTACGCAGCAGGCGGACAAAAAAGACCAAGCTGTATGACAGATGATGGAAAAAGTTTGTAAAAAGGAGCTGAAAACGAGAATTCCGCTTGCATACGGCGCGAGGATATATTATAATCCAAACATGCTGAATACTAATAGGAAAGGAATATCCTATGGAGAGCAAAAAGTTAGAAGCGCTGCTGATGGCGGTAGACCTCGGCAGCTTTACCAAGGCGGCGGAGGTGATGGGCTACACGCAGTCCGGCCTGACGCACATGATGAATTCCCTCGAGCGCGAGGTCGGCTTCACGCTGCTTGAGCGCGGGCGCGGCGGCGTCCGCCTGACGAAGGACGGCGAGCGCGTGGCGCCCGCCATCCGCGAATTCTTGCAGGCCAACGCGCGGCTTGACAGCACGATCGCGCAGGTGGCGTCCTCGCGCAGCGAGGTCATCCGCGTGAGTGCGTTCGCCAGCATGGCCATGCACTGGCTGCCGAGCATCATCCGCCGCTTTCGTGAGGAGCGGCCCGACGTTGATGTCGACATCCGCATGGCCGACCACATCCGCAGCCCCTATGAGCTTTTGGCGCAGGGGAAGATGGATGTCATCTTCGTCAGCCATCAGGAAGAGGAGAGCGGCTACGAGTGGATCCACCTGCGCGACGACACGATGTATGCCGTGCTGCCCAAGGACTATCCCATCGACGGGCGCACGGGGTATCCGCTGAGCGAGTTCGACGGGCGTGACTTCATTATGCCTGCGCAGGGCTTTGACAAGGACATCATGCGCATCTTCAACCGCGTGGGCGTCAAGCCGCACATCCTGCCGACGGCAGTGGACGACCCGACGGTCATCAGCATGGTCGAGCACGGCCTCGGCGTGAGCATGATGACGGAGCTGACGCTGCGAGGACGCGGCGACGGCGTGCTGCTCGTGCCGGTGGAGCCCAAGTCGGCGCGCGAGCTCGGCATGGCCGTGCGCGCGGGCGAGGGGCGGCAGGCGTCGCTCCAGCAGTTCCTTGAGTGCGCGCAGACGGTGCTCACCGAGCTGGAGCCCAAATGAAAAAAGACTTGTAACGCGGCGCAAAAACGGGTAAAATAATCGATACGACTCGAAAAGGAGAAAAAGGTTTTCCATGCTGACGTTCAAACCCGTTGCGCAGCGGGATCTTTCCCGCCTGCGTCGCTATTATAAGAATTGCAACTACCAATTATGCGAGTATTCCGCGCTCGTCAAGCTGATGTGGCGCGGACACCTGCACCCGCAGTATGCCGAGGCGGCGGGCTGCCTGATCGTGAAAAACTGCATCGACGGCAAGCCCTGCTTCGACTATCCCGTGCCGGGACCGGACGGCGATGAGGAGGCCGCGCTTTGCGCCATTGAGGATTACTGCGTGGAGCAGGGTATCTCGCTCGAGCTGTCCGTCGTGCCAAAGGAGAAGGCGGCGAAGCTCTTAGAGCGCTATCCGCGCTTCCACCTCAACAATTTTCGTTCCTGGCGCGACTATATTTACGAGGCGAACGATCTGCGCGAGTTCCCGGGCCGCCATTACAGCGGCCAGCGCAACCACGTCAACAAATTCCGCAAACTCTATCCCGAGGCGCAGTTCCGTGCGCTGGGGAAGGATGATCTGCCGCTGATCGAGCGCTTCTGGCAGGACTATACGGAGGTGTTTGAAAAGACCTCGCAGTCGGCCAGGCAGGAGTTGGCGCTTGCCAAGACGATGCTGCGCCTGACGGGCGCGTCGTGGCTCTATGTCGGCGGTATGGAGTACGAGGGGCGGCTCATTTCTATCGCGATGGCTGAGCGCTGCGGCGAAACGCTGCACGTCCACATCGAAAAGGCGCTCTACGGCTACGAGGGCGTCTATCCCGCGACGGTGCAGGAGTTCGCCCGCTGCTACGCGGTGGACGGCGTCAGGTATTTGAACCGCGAGGACGATGCGGGCGACCGCGGCCTTCGCACCTCGAAGCTCCAGTATCTGCCGTGCAAGCTCGCGGAGAAGTTCTGCTTTGATGTGAAAAACGAGCTGGAGGACTTGGACGAGATCCCGACGCTCAAGACCGAGCGCCTGACACTTTCGGCCTTTACCGACAAGGACCGCGAGGCCTACAACGCGCTTTGCCTCGACGATGAGCGCAACAAGTGGTGGGGCTACGACTACCGCACCGACTGGAAGGGTGAAGACTTAGACTCTTATTTCCTCGACGTTGTGCGAGAGGACTTTGCCAAAAAGCGCGCCATCAACTTTGCCATCCGTTTAGACGGCAAGTGCATCGGCGAGGTGCTGCTCTACCGTTTCGACGGCAAGGGCGGCGCGGAGGAAGGCTGCCGCATCGCGCCGGAATACGGCGGACAGGGCTACGGCGTCGAAGCGTTCCGCGCCGTGGCCGAATGGGGCCTCTACCAGTGCCACCTGGGACACGTCGTCGCCAAGTGCTTCAAGGAGAACGACGCTTCTTATAAGATGCTTTCTTCCTGCATGAGGAAGAAGGGAGAGGACGAGAAGTTCTTCTATTTTAATAAAGAAGTTTGATATGCTCCCCGCCTGACGCGGGGGCACGGATAAGGGAGGGATATCTCTTTTCAAAAAGAGATATCCCTCCCTTACACCCTCCCAGAGAAAATTCCCATTGCAAGCGAGCAGCTCGAAGAGCTGCAATGCTTGCCGATTGTACTGCCATGCGCGCGGCGCTGCCGCGTTAGCATTGCAAGACGATTTGCCTCTGCTCCTATCATCCGCTGCCGCTCTGCCCATCTTGTAGGAGTACAGCCTAATCACCGTCTATCGCCAGTCTCCAGAATGTGGCGAGCGCAGCAATGCCACATTCCGCAGGCAGTCTGCCGCCGTGCAAACGTCACACGCGCCTCACGGTAGTAAGGCGCGGTTGCGAGTTGTCACGAATCGCAGGGATTCATGGCGAAGCCATGTACACCGCACCCGATTCCGCAGGCTGAGCAGTTCTTCAAGCCTAAAGCTGTCGATGTCGGGGGTCGAGGGGAACTCCCCTCGCGTTCTCTTGGGGGATTTAAAGGGGGCCATTCTCTCACGTGAGAGAATGGCCCCCTTTCCCGCGTCCCCTGCGCGTCGCAGGGAAAATCTGCCGCCCGCGCGGCATAAAATTTCTGCTCATGAGCATAATAAGGAAAATTATGTGGCGGAGGGCGGTTATGGAGCTTTTTTCGGCAAACTACGAGGAAAACACCCGCGCGCTGGATGATCTGCTTGGCGTGGGGCGATGCTTTGATATGATCTCGCGCGACTTGTATGTCGGCGGCAGGCGAGCGCGGATGTGGGTGGTGGACGGTTACGGCGACGACGCGGTTATTGAGCGGATGCTGAGCTTCTGGCTGCCGCTCAGAGACGTTAGCAACGCGCAGACGATGCAGCAGTTCATCGACCGATACATCACATTCAACGAGGTAAACGCCGAGCAAAACGTCAAAAACACGGTGACAAGCGTATTTTTGGGCAAGATGGCGCTGCTGGTCGAGGGCTATGACGAGTGCGCACTGATCGACGCGAAGCAGTATCCCGCGCGCGGGGTGGAGGAGCCGTCGTCGGGCAAGGTGCTGCGCGGCGCGCACGACGGCTTCATCGAAACGCTTGTTGCCAACGCGGCGCTGCTGCGCCGCCGTATCCGCGACCCGCAGCTTACGCTCGAAGGTCACAAGGTGTCGGACTGCTCGCGCGCGGACGTGGTGCTCTGCTATTTGGAAAACAAGGTCGACAGAAAGCTGCTCGACGAGGTGCGGCAGAAGCTCGCAAAGATCGATGTGCGCTCGGTCTCGATGAGCCAGGAGAGCATCGTTGAGGCGATGATGGGGAAGAAGCAATGGTGGACGCCGTTTCCTAAAGTCCGCTACTCCGAGCGGCCCGACGCCGCGACGGCCTGCGTCATGGAAGGTGACATCGTCGTGCTCGTGGACAACTCGCCCGCGGCGATGATCCTGCCGACGCACTTTTTCGACTTTGTGCAGGAGGCAAACGACTTCTACTTTCCGCCGCTGATCGGGACGTATCTGCGCATCCTGCGCATTGTGGTGTTCCTGCTCACGATGTTCATCACGCCCGTGTGGTTCCTGCTTGTGAAGGACCCGTCGCGCACGCAGGCAGGGCTTGAGTTTTTAGCCATCGACAGCGACTATTCCGTGCCGCTGCTCGTGCAGCTTCTGCTGGCGGAGTTCATTGTCGATCTATTGAAGCTCGCCTCGCTTAACACGCCGGATGTGTTCTCAAACTCGTTCAGCATGCTCGGCGCGCTCGTGCTCGGCGATTTTGCCGTGCAGGCGCACTGGCTCGTGCCGGAGGTGCTGGCCTACATGGCCTTCGTCGCCATTGCGAACTTCGCCCAGCCGAGCTATGAGCTCGGCTACGCCTTCAAGCTGCTGCGGCTGATGCTGCTGCTGTTTGTCGGCGCGCTGGACTGGATCGGGCTGGTGCTCGGGTGCATCGTGATCGTCGTGCTGCTCGCGACGACGAAGCCGATCGTGGGGAAGGGGTATCTCTATCCGCTCTGTCCGCTCGACAAAAAGGCGCTGTTTGCGCTGCTGGTGCGAAAGCCCATCAGCCGCGACAACACGTGAGGATAACAAAAAAGGCATCCTGCTTTCGCAGGATGCCTTTTTCTTGTTGGTTCATGCGCACAGATGTGCGGCACGAGAAAGTCGTGAGGGATTTTCGATTAGAAAATGCCCTGAGCCATCATGGCGTCGGCGACCTTCTGGAAGCCAGCGATGTTAGCACCGGCGACCAGGTTGTAGCCCAGGCCATAGCGCTCGGCAGCCTCAACGGAAGCATCATAGATGTTCTTCATGATGGCTTCCATCTTAGCGTCGACTTCCTCAGCGGTCCAGTAGATACGCTGAGCGTTCTGAGCCATTTCGAGCTCGGAGACGGAAACGCCGCAGGCGTTAACAGCCTTGGAAGGAGCGACGGTGAGGTGCTTCTGCTCCATCAGGAAAGCAAGAGCATCGTTGGTGGTGGGCATGTTGCCGACCTCGATGTAGTAGGGAACACCGGACTCAGCGATCTTCTTGGCCCACTCCATGTTGACGTCGTTCTGAGTGGCGGCGGGCATGTAGACATCGACGTCCTTGACGCCCCAGCACTTCTGACCCTCGACGAAGTCAACGCCGAACTTGTCAGCATAGGGCTTGCAGTGCATCGGGTCCTTAGCGCGCATCTCGAGGATGAAGTTGAGCTTCTCTTCGCCGCAGACGCCATCCGGATCGTGGATGTAGCCGTCGGGGCCGGCGAAGTAGGTGACCTTACCGCCGAGCTCGTCGATCTTCTTCATGATGCCCCAGCCCACGTTGCCGTAGCCGGACATAGCGACGCGCAGGCCCTCAATGCCCTTGCCGTCGTGCTTGAGGACTTCGCGCAGATAATAGACAGCGCCGAAACCGGTAGCCTCGGGACGGAGGATGGAACCGCCGGTGCAGACAGCCTTACCGGACATAGCACCGAACTCGGCAGCGCCGACGATGCGGCGATACTGGCCGTACAGATAACCGACCTCGCGGCCGCCGACACCAACGTCACCAGCGGGGCAGTCGATGTCCTGACCGATGTGACGATGGAACTCGGTCATGAAAGCCTGGCAGAAGCGCATGACTTCGCCGTCGCTGCGGCCGATGGGGGAGAAGTCGGAACCGCCCTTGGCACCGCCGATGGGCAGGCAGGTCAGAGCATCCTTGAAGGTCTGCTCGAAGCCGAGGAACTTGATGATGGAAAGGTTAACGTTGGAAGCGAAACGCAGGCCGCCCTTGTAGGGGCCGAGGGCCGCGTTGTACTGCACGCGGTAACCACGGTTGACGTGATACTGAAGGTTATCGTCCATCCAGACAACACGGAACTCGATGGTGCGCTCGGGCTCGACCATGCGTTCAAGCAGGCAGGCCTTCTCGTACTCGGGGTGGGCGTTGATGACCGGCTCGAGGGAAGACAGGACTTCTTCGACGGTCTGCAGGAATTCGGGCTCATTCGCGTTCTTGGCCTTGGTCTCGGCAAGAACTCTCTCAATGTAAGCGTTCATGATAAGTAGCCTCCTCTAAAATTACCCTGAAAATCAGGGCTTGATGGTTCAGCCATCTTGTCTATGAGTTTATCACCAAAGGAAAAAATTCTCAAGCAAAACGCTATTGGCGCTGTGCAAGAAATTCTTTCTGACTTTTTGTGCATTTGGCAGAAAATTTGGCAAAAAACTTTAACTTTTTTAATAAAACATATTAGATTGATGCAAGCCAACTTTCAAAGCGGTTATTTTATCGAGAAAAACTGCTCATAATCTTGCATTTTTGTGCAATGCATTCCAAAAAGAGATAGGGGTGTCGCCACCCCTATCAAAATTTGTAATAGAAAGTGCTTTGCCGCCGCTTTACGGCATTTCCTGTGCGTTTTCGACGGGATCCGCGCTGTCCTCAGTCGAAACGCTCGTTTCTACGGGCGGTGCGCTCTGGGCGATGCCATCCAGCAGCTCGACGTCGGACGCTTCGATCCAGTTTTCCGTGACGTAGCCGTCGCGGTAGTAGACGCACACGCGGTCGCCGACATTCAGAAGCGGTGCATAGGCGACCTCAGCCGCGCTCATGCGCACGGAGAAGGCGCTCTCGCCGTCAAAGCGCAGGAAGTAGATGCTGTTGCCATCTACGACCGCCGTGCGGATCTCGGCGATCGTGCCCTCGACGCTCTTATAATCGCTCGGCGTGACATCGATGGAGCCCTGATCGTCGGAGATGAGGTTATTTTTGAGCAGCATTTGACGGTAGTTCGCCTCGCAGTCGGCGACTGTCGCGCCGATGGCGACGATCTGGTACTGGTTGACATTGACCATCGCGTACATCTTGACAAGCTCGCTCGCGTCCTTGAGCGCCATGAAGTACGTCGGCTGCTCGGCGATGTTCAGCAGCAGCGGGAACGTCGCGTTGTAGCGCAGATTCTGCACCTGACCCTCGGCGCTGTCCATGGCGCTGTACTCTGTCGCGCCTGCGCAGGGATAGTACTTTGTCTCCTTTGTGCGCTGGTTGGAGAGCAGGAAGCCGATGTTGCTCTCGTCGCCGCCGACGCTCGTGACACCCGTGTAGAGATAGACGTCGTCGCCCTCGGCAAGGTAGTTGTAGCCGTCGGTCGTGACGGTCACGTCGCGCTGGCCGAAGATCGAATTCCAGAAGCCATTGTGATACTGGCCATAGTAGTCATACTGCTCGATGATGAGCTCGGCGGAGTAGACGTGGTCGACCCACGCGGGCGGCTCTTCATAGTATTCGCTCTCGCCCGTGATGGCGTTGACGAGCACCGCGCCGTGGTTGTCCGTGCCGCCGAACAGGCCGATGGTCTTTTCCTTCTTGGCGCAGACCCAGTAGGGCGTGCCGTCCTCGTTGATCTCGAAGACCGGTTCTTCAAACATATAGGTCGGGTACGCGAAGCGCAGATGACGGTAGAGGTTGCGGGAGAAGTGCTCGGCGGTCGTGTACTTCATGCCCTCGTCAAGGCGCACGACCTCGACGTTCTGCGTGACCATGTCGATGATAAGGTAGGCGGGCAGCCCCTCCGAGCGGTTGTTGAACCACTTGATGATGTCGCCGTAGCGCAGCGGCGTGACGCGCACGGGGCGGCCATGGTAGTTGATCTGCGTGTAGTTTTCCGCGACCTCGAACTGCGAGACCATGTCGGCCAGCTCGCCGAGCTTGCGGTCGCCGAGCTTTTCGGCGCTGTCGCGGTCGAGCATCGGGATGCGGTCATACGAGACCTCTTCAATTTCGCTTGCAAAGCTGCCGCTGTCGATCGGCAGCAGCGCTTGATAGTCCTTGGCCCGCAGCACGACCCACGATGTCAGCGCGCCGACGAGCGCCGTGACGATGAGCGCCGCCACGACAAAGAAGGGCACGGTGCACTGCTTTTTGACGAACGTGAAGTAGCCCTTGGCCCCCGTGCCCTGAAAGCCGGAGGTGAAGAGCGCGCAGATGCAGTACGTGACGCAAAGCAGCAGCACGAAACCGTAGAACTCTTCGGCATGCAGGTTGATGGCGGGCATCTGCACGTAGAAGAAGACTGCGCCGACAAGCAGCGTGACGAGCGTGTTGACCGCGATGCGGCCGCCCTTGCTGCCGATCGACTTGCGGGGCTTGCGCTCGCGTTTGGGCTTGGGCGCGGAGTTCGGGTCGAACTGAAAGCCGCCGGCGTCCGAGCCGGAAAATTTAATGTCCATAGAATATTTCCTTCCTGATGAAATGGGACAATGCTTACTTTATAGTATACCGTGATTGACTCGTAAAAACAAGGGCAGGGGAGAAATCATACATTGCCTGGGTGAAAAGTGAAAATTGCAGGAACGCAAAAGCGATTGTGCATGTCGTACGGGGAAAGGAGTCGATATGTTGTATACAGTGGCTAAAAATGCAGTTTGTTTAAACTTTAACTTGCTATTTTCACTTTGCCTCGTTATCATGGCGGTAGAGCGGCATGCGCGTGCCGCCCAATATCGAACGAAGGAGAATTTGTATGAAAAGATTGTCTCTGAAAGCAACGTCCCTGATCCTGGCACTTGTTCTCGCGCTCAGTCTCTCCGTCACCGCCTTTGCAGATGATAACGCCGCTTCGATGACCCGCGCCGAAGTGACGCAGGAGGTCATCAAGAACATGGGCCTCGCCGCACAGGCGGAAGCGAGCGCCAAGGATGCGAGCGCATTCAAGGATGTTGCCGAGGGCAGCAAGTTTGAAGGCGCGATCAACCTCGCCTACTCCAAGGGCATTGTCAACGGCGTCAGCAAGGACGCATTTGCGCCCGACGCAGCCGTTACGCAGTTGGAAGCGGCCGCGATGATCCTGCGCAGCACCGGTCTGGACAAGGCGCTGCTGAAGGATTGGCCCGCGGACTATGACGATATGGCCGTCTGGTCCGGCCTGATGGACGGCCTGACCTACGAGGCGTCTAAGCCCGTGACGACGGCGATGCTCGAGCAGATGCTCAAGAATGCCGCGGCGATCGCGGACAAGCCGGTCATCGGCATCAGCTGGTCCTACAACGGACAGAATTACGACTCCCACAAGACGATCTTCAAGACCGTCGGCGCTATCCCCGTCGAGCTCGATCAGGTGACGAGCACGGCCGTGAAGTACGATGCCGAGGGCAAGATCGAGTCCGCGTATCTCGAAGAGAGCGGCATGCTCAAGCAGGAATACGCTGACAAGGTGAAGGAAAAGGATCTCACGGCCAGCAACGTCGGCGCTGTGATGCAGGCCATCGACGGCGTCTTCTTCACCGGCGGCGAGGATGTGAGCCCGTCCCTGTTCAAGGTCCCCGAGAAGGAAAAGAACGAGGGCGAAGAGATCAACGCCACGCGCGATATCTCCGACTACATGCTCATGGCCTACTGCCTTGAAAAAGACGTGCCGACGTTCGCGGTCTGCCGCGGCGAGCAGGTGATGTCCATCGTCTCCGGCTGCACGTTCATCCAGGATATCCCCAACTACTATAAGGAGCAAGGGAAGACCTACAACGATACGCACAGAATGCCGGCCGACGCGCCTGACCGCACCTATGCCCGCCACGATGTGGTCATCAACAAGGACGCCTCCAAGTGGCTCTATAAGATCGTCGGCTCCACGGAGCTGAAGAACGTTTCCTCCTGGCACCACCAGGCGGTCGGCGGCGTTGAGGGCACGAACCTCACCGTCGTCAGCACGGCGACGATCGACGGTGTGGAGATCATCGAGGCGGTCGAGCGTCAGGACAAGACCTTCTGCCTCGGCGTGCAGTTCCACCCCGAGAATGACTGCAAGTTCGTGCTTTACACCAAGACCCCCGAAAAGGCCCTGTGCGACTATGAGACCTGCCTGAACTTCTTCGAGATGCTGGTCGAGTACGCGGGCAAGTAAGGACACGTACCGTACAACAGAATGCATAGAAAAAAGGTCCCGTCTTCGGACGGGACCTTTTTGATGTATTGTAATTGTTTATGACGCCTTCTGTGCTTTTAGGATGGCGACGGCTTCGCGGGCGGCGGCACCGGCGTCTTCGGCGTAGTAATCTGCGCCGATCTCGTCGCAGAAGCTCTGGCTGATGGGCGCGCCGCCGACCATGACCTTGATCTGGTCCTGCAGGCCGCGCTCGTGGACGAGCTTGACGACCTCGCGCATTTCCTCCATCGTGGTGGTCAGCAGCGACGAGCAGGCAATCACGCCGCAGTGATTCTCCACGGCGGTGCTGACGAACTGCTCCGCCGACGTGTCTACGCCGAGGTCAAAGACCTCGATGCCGCTGCCCTCCATCATGATGCGGACGAGATTCTTGCCGATGTCGTGCATGTCGCCCTTCACGGTGCCGAGGCACACGCGGCCGACGGGCTCGGTGCCCTCGCCGACCATCAGGGGCTTCAGAAGTTCCGTGGCGGCGGACATGCAGCGCGCGGCCATGAGCATTTCGGGAACGAACGCGCGGTTGGCGGAGAACGCCTCGCCGAGGCGGTTCATGCCGACGATCATGCCCTCAGAGAGAATGTCACTCGGGCTGTGGCCCTCATCGAGTGCCTGCTGGCAGAGGGTGAGCAGCTTTTTCTGCTGGCCGCGCTCGAGCGCGCGGGCGATGTTCTCGAACACATCGGCGGACTCCTGCGCGGAGGTTGCGGCCTGCACCACCTCGGCCTTTGCGGCACCGATCTCACGCTTCGGCACGGCGGGGAGCGGCGTGACGGGAATGTGCAGCCCCGCGTTGTACTCGTTCACGGCCTGATCGAGGTACTGATCCACGTGCGGGAAGACCGTACCGGCAAGGCCATAGGTGATCGAGGGGATGAAGTGCCCGCCGGGGCAGCAGCGCGCGAGCGTGTCTCTTGCGTAGGCGAGAATTTCATCCGGCTGCGCATCCGCGCGGTCGATGGCCGCGCCGAAGCCGCCCATAAGCGTGAGCTTGCCGCTTAAGTGGCGCTGGAGGGCGGGGATGTCGTTCTCCGGCAGCGTGCCCTGCCAGACCTGAATGCCGATCTCGGCCATGTCGTCCACGATGGGGACGAGGTACGAGTCGGCGTGGTGGATGGCGATGACGCCGCGCGAGCGGATGTAGCCATAAAAGCGGCGGTAGGGCTCCTTGAAAAACTCGCGCCACATGTCGGGCTTCATAAAGAGGGCATTTTTCGTTCCCCAGTCATCGTGGGAGAAGATGACATCGGGCTGCAGGCCGTCGATCAGACGGCGGACATAGTCGAGACGGTACTGCGTGATCGTCTCGATGAGCGCGTGCATCTCGTCGGGATGCTCGTAGAGCGCGGTCAGCGTATCTTCAAAGCCCATGAGGAAGTGGCACTGCTCAAAAATGCCTGTGCCCATGAAGCCGGCGAGGAGCTTGCCCTCGGCGTCCGCGGCGGCGCGCGAGCGCGTGCGGCACTCCTCCCAGCCCTCGGAGCAGACGCTCAGATCGGGGACGTGGACGGTGTCCTTCCAGTGTGTCACATCGGGACAGACCGTCAGCTCCGGTGTGTGGACGGGGATGGGGCCGGGCGCATCTTCGGGGAAGCTGATGGTCGTGCCCCAGCGGTCCTTGCTCACGGTGCCGCGCTTGCGGTTGCCGCGAAGATAGGTGTTGATGGGGTCCGTGAGGCACATGTGCAGCGCTTCATACTGGCAGAGCTGACGCTCGGGCTGGCCGTCGGGCTTGATGAGTTCAAGAAAAATTTCTTTCGGGGTAGACACGGGGAAGATCTCCTTTGTCAATACAGCACGCAGGCTGTGTAGGTCAAAGTGCGGGGACCATAGTTGTAGGCGAGGTTTGAGCGGATGCAGACATCGCTGACGAACAGTCCGTAGGCCTCCATCGAAGAAAGCCTCTGCTTGGGATGTCGACAGGGACGCTTCGGATAGGTGCAGGTATGGCAGAGCGTGCAGGTGCCCGCCGTCAGCGGCAGGCAGTGGGGATATAAGAGCCGCGCCTGGCGGGCGAAGGTCGAAAAGCGCTTTTTATGCGCCTCCAAGAGCGACGTCATACCAGTGTAATCAAATTCATCCTCGAGCTGCGCGGTGCTCTGCACCAAAATCCCCTGTGAATAGCGCTTGATTTGCGCCCTTGCCTGCTCGAGTGTGCTGCAGGCGGGTGGGCAGCTCCAGCTTTTGCCGTAGCGGCCGCAGCGGTCAGCTTTGCACATGTCGCGAACGGCTTCGAGCGGATCGAGTGCATCCATATTCACCGGTGCGCACTGGGAGAAGCCGACCTCGTGGGTGAGGGTGAGAAGGTTTGTCATAAGCAATGCCTCTTGACAATGGAATTTATTTCTGCATAAAATACTATTTATACATTATTTATCTATTATATGGGTGGGGGAAGCTCGTGTCAAGCATTCAAGTTCAGCAGGGGGCGAAAATCACGCCGGTCCCGTTCGAAGCAGGGGAGACGCTGCTCTCCGCGCTGCGGCGGGCGGGATATTCCATCCCCGCAGCCTGCGGCGGCAAGGGCCGCTGCGGCAAATGCCGCGTGAAGGTGAACGGCGTGCCGCGCCTTGCCTGCAAGACGCGGGCGCAGGACGGCGATTGGATCGACCTGCCCGAGACGATGCGCGGCGTCATCCTGACGGACACGCTCACACTGCCGAAGGCGCAGGCGGGCCGCTCGGGCCTTGGCGCGGCAGTCGACCTCGGTACGACGACGGTGGTGCTGCGGCTCTTCGACCGCGCAGACGGAAAGCTGCTCGCGCAGGCTCAGGACTGGAACGCGCAGGCGCCCTACGGCGCGGACGTTATCAGCCGCATCCAGCACACGATGGAAGCGTCCGACGGGCTCGGCGAGCTGTCGCGCTGTATCCGCGCACAGACCGAGACGCTTTTAGGACAAACACTTTCCGCCGCCGGACGGAAGTTGGAGGAGGTCAAGGAGCTCGTCATTGCGGGCAATACCGTGATGCAGCACCTTATCGACGGGCGCGAGGTCGCGTCCATCGCCCGCGCGCCGTTTCAGCCGGAAACGCTGTTTGAAGACGGCACGGGTGAGCTGCTTTCGGGCATTCCCGTGCAATTTGCCCCGTGCATCGCGGGCTATGTCGGCGGCGATATCACGGCGGGACTGTTGGCAGACGGCCTTTTTGTGCAGCCGGAATTGCGGCTGTTTCTCGATATCGGCACGAACGGCGAAATGGCGCTGGGAAATGAGAGTGGCGCGCTCTGCTGCGCGGTCGCCTCGGGCCCGGCGTTTGAGGGCGCGGGCATCAGCTGCGGCATGCCGGGCATCACGGGCGCGGTGAGCCATGTGAGCTATGACAGGGGCTTCCTCTGCGACATTGTCGGCGGGGGAGAGGCAAAGGGCATCTGCGGCTCGGGACTGGTCGACCTCGTCGCCGTGCTTTTGGAGCGAGGCGTGATCGACGAAAGCGGGCGGCTGCTGCCGCCGCAGGACGCGCCGGAGGACATGCGCCGCTATCTGACCGAGGATGGCCAGGGCAACGGTGTCTTCCACCTGACGAAGGCCGTTAGCCTGACGGCGCGCGACGTGCGCAACCTGCAGCTTGCCAAGGCGGCGGTGGCAGGCGGTATTCGGGTGCTGCTCGAGCAGCGCGGCGTGACGGCGGACGACATTGCGAGTGTGGAGCTCGCGGGCGGGTTCGGCAACTATCTCTCGCCCGAGAATGTAGTGCGCATCGGCATGCTGCCGCGCGCGTGCCTTAGTAAAATCAGACCCCTTGGCAACGCGGCGCTCGCGGGCGCTTCGATGCTGGCGCTCGACGGGGAAAACTGGCGAAAGCTCGCGGAGATTCCCAAAAAGTGCCGCTATCTCGAGCTTTCCGGGCGCGACGACTTTTCCCGCGCGTTCACCGACAGTTTGACATTTTGAAAATCGTTCCGAACAGGAATTTTTAATGGAGGAAAACCCTATGGAAATGCAGTTTCCCGCGATTTTGGACGGCGCGACCGGCACCGAACTCCAAAAGCGCGGCTTCACCGGCGATATGAGCGCCGAGCAGTGGGTGCTCGAGCATCCCGAGAGCATCCTTGAAATTCAGCGCAAGTATGTGGCGAGCGGCTCGAATGTGCTCTACGCGCCGACGTTCGGCGGCAACCGCCAGAAGCTCGAAGAGCGCGGCATCTTCAACCGCACGGAGGAGATGAACAAAGCGCTCGCGCAGCTCTCGAAGCAGGCGGCGGACGGAAAAGCATGGGTCGCGGGCGATATCGCGCCCACGGGCCGCTTTTTAGCCCCCCTCGGCGATGCGTCGTTTGAAGAGCTCGTCGACATTTACACCGAGCAGGCGGCGGGCCTTGAGCAGGCGGACGTCGACCTTTACGTTATCGAGACGATGATGACGCTGACCGATGCGCGTGCGGCGGTTCTGGCGATCCGCAGCATGAGCAAAAAGCCCATCCTTGTGTCCTTTACCTGCGGTGAGAGCGGCAAGATCCTCTCCGGTACGGACGTGGTCGCGGCGCTTTCCGTGATGGAGGGCATGGGCGTGAGCGCATTCGGCCTGAACTGCTCGGCAGGCCCCGAGCAGATGTTGCCGCAGCTCCAACGCCTGCATAAATACGCGCGCGTGCCGCTGATCGCCAAGCCCAACGCCGGCATGCCGGAGATCGTGAACAGCGAGGCCGTGTACAACTGCCCGCCGGAGGAATTTGTCGCGCTGGTGCCCGAGATGCTCAAGGCAGGTGTGGCCCTCTTCGGCGGCTGCTGCGGCACGACGGAGGAGCACATCGCCGCGCTGAAAGCAGCGCTCAAGGACGCGGAATACGTTCGCCCCGCACCGGAATGCCTCGACCTTCTTCCCGCGGCAACGGAGAAGGAAGCCTTCTTCCTGCCCGCCGATGCGACACACGGCGCGGTGCTGACCGCGGACGGCGATTTGGAGGACAAGCTCTCCGACGCGATGGATGACGAATGGCCGATGGTCGCGCTGAAGCTCGCGTCCTGGGCAGATGTCGACGCGCTGGCGGACTACCAGTACATGCTTACAAAGCCGCTGTGCCTTATCTGCGACGACGCGGAGCTTTTGGAAGCGGGCCTGCGCGCCTATCAGGGAAGAGCCTTGTACGAGGGAAATCTCACCGAAGATGCCCTTGCGCCGCTGGTCGAAAAATACGGTCTGCTGGTGTAAAAAGAGAAAAAGAAGAACGGGGCGGAAATGAACATTTCCGTCCCGTTCTCTATATAGTAAAGCGCGTCACGCTGCGGCGCCGCCAGTGCTGACGATGCGGAAATACGCATTCGACGTCAGGCGGTACATCGCGCAGTAGAGCAGTGCGAAAAGAAGCAGCGCCGCGCCGGTCACGCCGAGGAACAGCGTGAGGTTCTGGATGCCGAACAGATGTAAGATCTGCCAGACCATCGGCTGGGCGAAGGCGAGGTGTAGCGCCGCCGCGGCAAGCGGCAGCAGGAAAATGAGCAGCATTTGCGCGTTCACGCTCTCACGGATGTCGCGCTTGGTCATGCCCACGCGCTGCATGATGGCAAAGCGCGAGGCATCCTCATACCCCTCCACGACCTGTTTGTAGTAGAGCATCAGAAGCGTTGCGAACAGAAACAGCACACTTAAAAGAATGCCGAGGAAGAAAAGACTGCCGTAGAGGGAGAAAAATTCCGCACGGACGTCCGCCATTTCCGTGGGATGCCAGTGATTCTGGACGGCAAGCGTGTTGATCGCGTCCTCCGCGCCAAAATAGAGGCTCGCCGTCGAGGCAAGCATCACCAGCACCATCGTCGAGAGAATGCAAATGGAGGCGAGGCCCGCGCCGTTTCGCTTCATGCGGTAGGTGAGCGACGAGAGGGAAACAAAGTTGCGCTTTTTGTAGTAGAATTTTTCATCCTTCTGGAGTGTTTTGCAGAGCGTCACGCTGCCGGAGATGAAGAGAAGATACGTCGATAGAATGACCATGATGACCGCGAGGAAGAAGAGCAGCATCGCCTGTACGGGGTCGTTGATGGTCGCGGCGATGTAGTACGCGCCGAGCAGCAGCGCAAGGCCGGGGATGACGAGCAGCCATTGCGACTTCGGCGGCTTTTCGCCGACGTTTTCGCTCTTCAAAAGCGCCGCGCCCTGTGCGTGGCGCAGCGACAGCACACCGCGCACATAGAGCAGTGCGAAGATGGCGATGAACGTGATGGCGCACTGCTTGATGGCGGCAAGGCTCACGGTGAAAGCCGCGGCGGGGAGAGATAAAAGCCGCAGCAGTGCGGACTGCGAGACATAGGAGAGCAGCAGGCCGAGGCCAAGCCCCGCGATCAGCGTGAACGCCGCGGCCAGAAGTGTCTCCCAGAAGAGAATGGCGCTGAGTGCGCCGCGGTCCATGCCGAGCACGCTGTAAAGGCCGAATTCCTTCTTGCGGCGGCGCAGGAGAAAGCTGTTCGTGTAGAAGAGAAACAGCGCGATGAACACCGATACGACGAACGAGCCGAGGCTCATCGTCATCGCGACCGCAGAGGTGCCGGAGCCGTTCACCTTGCCATTGACCGTATAGAGCGCGGGGGTGACGGCGAGGTACGCAATGACATACAGCATCGCTGCCATGAACGCGCAGGAGAGAAGATAGGGCACATAGAGCCTTGCGTTCTTTTTGATACCCATCCATGCAAGGCGGGGGTAAAAGGTGGGCTTCATGCGCATTCGCCTCCCGTCTGCTGCTGCGTGAGCGCATCGGTGATACGCTGGTAGAACTGGGAATCCGTGTCCTTGCCGCGCTTTAACTCGAGCGAGACCTCGCCGTCGCGCAGGAACAGCACGCGCGAGGCGCAGCTCGCCGCGCGCACAGAGTGCGTGACCATCACGATGGTCTGGCCAGAGGCGTTGATCTCGCCGAAGAGCTTCAAGAGCTCGTCGGTCGAGCGGGAGTCGAGCGCGCCGGTCGGCTCGTCGGCCAGCAAGATCTGTGGGCGGGTGATGAGCGCGCGGGCGACGGCGGCGCGCTGCTTCTGTCCGCCGGAGACCTCGTAGGGGTACTTTTTGAGCAGCGTCTCGATGCCGAGGTCGTAGGCGAGCGGTGAGAGCCGGTCGCGCATCTCCGTGCGCGACTTGCTCGCGAGCACGAGCGGCAGGCAGATGTTGTCCTCGAGCGAGAACGTGTCGAGCAGGCTGAAGTCCTGAAACACAAAGCCTAAGTTGTCGCGGCGGAAGGCTGCGGCGGTTTCTTCGGGAATCTCGGAGAGGTTCTTGCCGCCGAGCAGTACCGTGCCGCCGGTGGGCTTGTCGAGCGCGGCGAGGATATTGAGAAGCGTCGTTTTGCCGCTGCCGCTCTCGCCCATGATGGCGACATACTCGCCGGATTCGACGGTGAAGTTGACATTTTTGAGCGCCTGGACCTTGCTGCCGCCAAAGCGCGTGGTGTAGGTCTTTTGAAGACCGGAAACAGTCAGGATTTGCATGAGATGACTCCTTTCAAACGAGTGAGTTAGAAGCTAACGGTTGACATAATTTTCGCCCCTGGGGAATTTTTGCCGAAAGAAGGGCGCAAAAAAGCAGCCGGAAAAGCGGAGACCTTTCGCGGCTGCTTTTTCGAAAACGCGTTACTCGAGATTCAGTTTTTTCGTCGTGAAATACCACGTTACGGCATAGCCCGCCGCGGCGAAGAGCAGTTCGCCGAACATCCCCCAGAGAAGCAGCAGCTCGACGCTCGCGGGCGCGCTGTGAATGTCCAGATTCATCCAGCGCGTGGGGTCGGCGTTGAAAAACGCGCCGATCATGGCGATGGCAGTGAACTGCGCGACCTCGAAGAACACGAGCACAAGGATGGTCGTCCAGAGCGTCTTGTGCTTATTGAAGCTGTAACCGATGGAGAAGGCGGCGTATACCACGAGCTCGGCGGCAGAAACGGCAAAGACGAAATTGCAGAAAAGCTCAAAGACGATCAGCAGCGCGTGACTGCGCAGCGAGGCCTCCATTTCGAAGAACGCTGTGAAAACATCATTGAAAAAATCGGGGACATACTGGAGAGTGCTCCAGCCGGAGACAGCAATCAGCAGCGAGAGAAGTCCCACGATGAACGCCGCAGCATACCACACGGCGGAAACGATGAGCTTGGAGATGAGCAGCTGATGGAGGCTCACCGGCAGCGTCAGCGTGAGATAGCCCTCGTCCTTGAGCACATGGTCGCGCCAGCGGACGGCGGAGAGCACCAGCGGCGCAAACGCCAGCGCAAAGAGGCCCATCACAAAGCCGATGACCAGCAGTACGCCGATGAGCTGTAAGAGCCAGGGAATGTGCCCGCCGTTCAGGAGCAACTGAGAAAAACGCATCAGCGCCGTCAGTGCCAGCATTCCAAGAAAGACCGGCCACATGATGTGGCTCGTTGCACGGAATTCATGTTTGATCAGTTTGCTCAGCATCTAAATACCTCCCGGAAGAGCTCGTCAACGCTCTTGCCCTTTTCATCTCGAATGGTCTCCACGCTCTCGTGGAGCATGACCTGCCCCTCGCGCAGGAACACGACCTCGTCAAGGATCTGCTCGACGTCGGCGATCAGGTGCGTGGAGATGATGACCGCTGCGTCCTCGCTGTAGTTGCCGATGATCGTGCGCAGGATGTAGTCGCGCGTCGCGGGGTCCACACCGCCGATGGGCTCGTCAAGGAGATAGAGCTTGGCGTCGCGGCTCATCGTCAGGATGAGCTGCGTCTTCTCGCGCATGCCTTTGGAGAGCGTCTTGATCTTCTGTGTGCGGTCAAGGCCGAGGTTCATCAGCATCGCTTCGGCCACGCCGCGGCGGAAGTCCGAATAAAAGTCACCGTAGTAGTCAAGCGCCTGCGCGATCGTCATCCAGCCGGGCAGCGTGTTTCGGTCGGGCAGGTACGAGACAATGGCCTTCGTTGCGCGGCAGGGGGCCTTGCCTGCGATCAGAATTTCGCCCGACGTCGGCGTCAGAAGGCCGTTGGCGAGCTTGATGAGCGTCGTCTTGCCGCTGCCGTTGGGGCCGAGCAGGCCCACGATGCGCCCGGGTTCGATCGTGAGATCGATGCTGTCGAGCACCGTTTTGGCGCCGTAATTTTTCGTGAGCGCCTTGCATTCAAAAATACTCATTCTTCCTCCTCCTTAGCTCCCTGAATGAGAGCTATGACTTCGTCTCTCGTGCAGCCGAGCGTTTTCATCGAGTGGAGAAATTCTCCCACGCGCTCGTCCGCAATGCGGAGCTTGGCATTTGCAATCATGTTTTCATTTTCCGTGACGAACCGTCCCGCCGTGCGCTGGGAAAACACCAGACCGTCGCGTTCGAGCTCGGATAGCGCGCGCTGGACCGTGTTGGGGTTGACGCCCGCCTCCACCGCAAGCTCTCGCACGGAGGGGAGCTTTTCTCCCGGCGCGTAGATGCCGGAGACGATGGCCTCCGTCAACCGCTGTGTCAGCTGGGAGTAGATCGGCTGGTCATTGCGGAAGTTCCAGTCCATAGTGATCCTCCTTGTGTATCACTGTATTAAGTGATTAGTACAATAATACATCAAGCGGCATTTGTCAATAGCCGGACGCAAAAAAGATCAAAAAAATTTCGCGGCAGAAAAAAACCGCGAAATTGACATAAAATCCTAAAACAGATGTTGCATTTCGGGGAAAATGTGGTATCATAAATTCGAACAAATGTTGGAAGGGGCGCACAAGATGGAAAAACTGTCCAGAATGCAGCAGCGCGTATACGATTATATAGCAGAGAGCATCGCCGAACACGGCTATGCCCCCTCTGTGCGCGAAGTCGGTGAGGCGCTGGGACTCAAGTCACCCTCCACGGTCCACTTCCATATCAAGCACCTGCAGGAGATGGGGCTCATTGAGAAGAGCGCGGGCAAGGGCCGTGCCATCACGCTCAAAAAGCAGCTGCAGGCCGTTCCCGTTGCGCCGCAGCCCGTCGAGATCGACGAGCTTGCTCCGCGCCGCCGTCAGGTGCCGATCCTCGGCAATGTTGCCGCCGGTAACCCGATTTTGGCGCAGGAGTGCATCGAGGACTACCTGACGTTCGACACCGGCGGGCACGATGACGAGTATTTCGCCCTGCGTGTGCGCGGCGAGTCGATGCTCGGCGTCGGCATCCTGCCGGACGATCTTGTCGTCGTCCACCGCCAGAACCTCGCGCAGAACGGGCAGATCGTGGTCGCGCTGCTTGGTGACGAGGCGACGGTCAAAACGCTCAAGCGCAAGGGCAGCGAGGTCTGGCTCATGCCCGCGAACCCCGACTACCAGCCCATCGACGGCCGCGAGTGCACGATCTTGGGCCGCGTCGTTGCCGTGGTGCGGCAGTATTAAGAGAAAAAGCAAACGCTCCTCCGCGAATGCGGAGGAGCGTTTTTTGTTGTTATGGGGGAAAGCGCAGGGTTAGAGGGAGCGCTGCGGCAAACTGAACGTTATCAATTGGTGAATCTTAAATAATAGTAGGTAGTCATTTCCTTCCATAACATCCATTTTCTTAAACCCGTGTCGTAAATAAAAGCGTTCTGCCTGAATATTATCCTTATGACACCCTAAGGCAATGGGGCGCTTACCAAAGTCACGATAAACAAGCTGTATCGTCTTTTCCAATATTTCTCCGCCAATGCCGCAACCACGATATCCTTTATCAACTACAAATCCCGCTTGTTACGCCCTCATCCCTTGTCAAAGTGCACCGTCCAGCCCTCGATCCCGTAGAACGGGGAGGAGACGGTGGGGTTCAGCCCGTCGAGGAGGCCGCTCGGCGTCAGGACCGACGCGGTCTTGAACGCGATGGGCGCGATGGGCGCGCTCTGGGCAAGGTAGCGGTACAGCGCGCGGGCGGTCTGATCCGTCTCATTGAGCGAGAACGCATCGAGCAGCGTGTTGCACTGCTCGTCCGCGTAGCGGCCGTAGTTCAGCGCGCCGCCGGTGCGCGCGAGGGACGAAATGTCCCAGTTCGCCGTCAGGCGCACCTCGCCGAGATACAGGTCAAAATTCCCGTTTTGCAGCGCGGTCAGATAGTCGCTCCACGGGAGTGAGCGCACGCTGACCGTCAGAACGTCGGTCGAGAGCGTGCGGCTCAGATAGTCGGCGATGGAGACCTTGAACGAGTCGCTCTCGCTGACCAGGATCGTCACCGTGCGGGGGCGGCTTTCCGTCACGCCCGCGCTTTCGAGCGCAGCGGCGAGGTCAGGCGAAGCGAGCGTCGACGCCATCTCCGTCGGATAGAGGCTGGAGTGCGGCGAGAGCGGGAAGCGCGACGCCTCGGCGTGACCAGCGAGGTAGCCCGTCGTGATGGTCGCGCGGTCGATCGCACCCGCGAGGGCGCTACGAAGCGATGCATCGGAGAGCGGCGCACGCTGTGTGTTGAAGCCGAGGTAGATCATGTTCGCCGTCGCGTAGTCGGTGAGCGCCGTGTCCGCGCTGCGCAGATCGCCCGTGCTGCTCGTCAGGTCAGCCGAGAGCAGATGCACCTCGCGCGAGGAGAAAAGGTACGACGCCGTGTCCGCGTCCTTGACGGCGCGCAGCTCGATACGCTCGAACGGCAGCGTGCCGTCGCTGCGCCAGTCGGGGTTCTGCTTGAGGCATGCGCCGTCGCTGTCCGTGACGAAGAGATACGGCCCCGTGCCGAGCGGCACGGTGTTCTTCTCCGAACCGGATTTGACGATGGGGATGTCAAGCAGCGCGGGGAACGTGCTGTCCGCGCGCGTGAGATTGACAATGAGCGCGCCGTTGCTTGCGCGCATCGAGGCGACGTTGGCAAAGCGCGCGCTGTAGCGCTCGCTCTCCTGCGCGCGGCGAAGCGTCGCGAGCACATCGCTTGCCGTCAGGATGCTGCCGTCGGAAAAGCTGACGCCGTCGCGGAGGTAAAAGGTGTAGCTCGTGCAGTCGTCGTTGTGCTCATAGCGGCTGCACAGCACATTTTGCGGCGCAAACGACTCGTCCAGCACGAGAAGCCCCTCGTAGAGCAGCGCGCCAAGCGTCTGCTGCATGCCGTCGGGGCAGGTGATGGGGTCGAGCGTCACGCCCTGCAAATACGGCAGTGCGAACGACGTGATCGGCGTCAGGGTGGAGGAGGTGTCCGCTTCCACCGGCGGCGTTTCCTCCCAGAAGTCGCCGCTGCTGTCGTCGCTCACATCGCCGCTCCAGCAGCCCGAAAGCGAAAGCGCGAGCGTCAGCGCGCACAAAAGCGCAGAGAGGCGGCGCTTCACAGTGCATCCTCCGTAAGGCAGATCATCGCCGCCATGCCGCCGCGCCGGTCGCCCATCGCGCGGTGCGACCAGTAGCGCTCGGGGTGGCACTTCGTGCAGTCGGGGTGTACGTCGATGCGCGAGGGGTCGATGCCCGCGCGCAGCAGCCACAGGCGGTTGATCGCCTTCAGGTCGATGTGGTATTTGTCGCCGCGCTTTTCGATGCGCTCGTCCATCGCGGGGTCGAGCAGGGCGAAAAAGGCGTCGGCCACGTCGCTGTCGGTCTCAAAGCAGCACTTGCCGATGCTCGGGCTGATGGCGGCGCGCAGTGTGTAGGGATCGGCGCCGTAGCAGCTCATCATCGACACGGCGGCCTTGAGCGCGATGCCGCTCGCCGTACCGCGCCAGCCGGCGTGCACCGCACCGATCGAACGCGAAGTCGGGTCGTAGAGCGTGATGACGCAGCAGTCCGTCCCGTAGGCGAACAGCGGCAGGTTCGGCACGTTCGTGATGAGCCCGTCGGCGTCGTAGGGACGGTCATCCCAGAGAATTTTGCCCGCGTCCTCTTCCGATGCAATGCGGACAAGGTCAGAGTGGATCTGGCGGCAGCCGACGGCGCGGCTCGCGTCAAAGCCTACGGCCTCGCCGAGACGGCGGTAGTTTTCGAGTAAGTTTTCGCTCGTGTCGCCCTTGTTGTCGGCAAAGTTGAGTGAATCGTAGGGTGCAGGGCTCACGCCGCCGTGCCGCGTCGTGAACGCGTGCACCGCGCCGCTCCCCGCGGCGGTGATGACATCGGACGTGTCGTAGATGAGACCGTTTACGTTATGTTCGGTGAAAGACATCAAAAGTGCCTCCTTTTTCTGCACCAAAGGGTGCGGAGATGTCGCCGCCTGTCTCAGGCGGCGGGGGAAATGCGGCGTGTGCGCCGCAGCACCACACTCCCCCATTTTCTTTCCCGGGAAAGAAAACGGGCGGTGTGACCGTCCAAAAGAAAGGCGTTTGCATTGCAAGCGGGTAGCTCGAAGAGCTGCAACGCTTGCCGATGCTACTTCCTGCGCGCGGCGTTGCCGCGTTTGAAGCTGCTATACGATTTGCCTCTGCTCCTACTACCCGCTGTTGCGCAGCCGTTGGCG
>ERZ773208.216-NODE-216-length-57719-cov-6.215420_pt1 | contig 57719 bp, 45 predicted proteins | sample MGYA00581006_ERZ773208 | MGnify/ENA primary metagenome ERZ773208 (study PRJEB29015, sample SAMEA2737793) | human gut metagenome | biome: human gut; feature: human-associated habitat; material: faeces | place: China | collected 2012 ... | reverse complement strand
GCCGTATGGTCAGCGTTTGCATCGCAAAGTTGATGCTGTCCCATTTCAGGCCCAGTACCTCGCTGCGGCGCAGGCCGTACAGCGCGGTGACATAGATGATGGGATAGAGGCGCTCGTTTTTGACGGCGGTCAACAGATCGCGCATCTGTGCTTCCGTGTAGAACGTACCGGTAAACTGTGCTGCGTGGGGCATGACGACCAGATCGGCGGGATTTGTCTGGATCAGACCGTCTCTCTGCGCCAATTTGAGCGTCTGATTGAGCACGTTCTTGTGCTGACGCAAACTGACCGCCGAAAGGCCGCCGTGGCCGTCAGAGCGCCCGAATTTAGCCTTTACGTTGATGTACGTCTGCAGCGTCTCGCCGTCAACATCGCACAGCCGAATTTGCAGATCATCGAAGTAGGGGAGGATGTGCGCTCGGGCCTGAACCTCGTAGCCTTGGTAGGTGACCTCGTCCACGCGATGCCGGACGTCCTCCAGCCAGCGGCGCACGGCGTCACTAAAAAGCATATCGGGCGGGGCAGCCTGTTCAGGCTTTTCGCCGAGCATATCAAGCATGATCTGCCTGGCTTTGCCCTCGTTCCCTGTTACTGTCAGACCTGTGGAGACCCAGGTCTGATTTTTTTTGCCATCTGTCGTATGCGTGAGCACGACATAGTATTTGTCGTTTTTTACGCGCAAGCTGGCGGTCATGAGAAGGGCCTCCCAAAGCATTGTGGCATAAGATTGCACCTCCTAGGATTGACTGGAGGGACGGGGCGTTTTCCTCGTCCGCAAAACCAGTATACTACAATCGTTACGATTTCAAAAATGTACGAATGGAACCAATATGGCGGCACAGCAATGCCGTGAAAGCAGACACTTTCACGGCATAATCTGCTGCTATATTGGTTTTGCGTTTTTCTCCCCCTGCAAATTCCAGACAGGCAACCCTTCCCGGCGCTGTGCCCTGCAAGGCAGCCTTTGGGCCTGCTTTGCAGCATGTTGTCACGCTTTCTTGGCACGCTCCCCGGGATATCCCGGATTCTGGCGCTGCTTCCCCAAAAGCGGTACGGCAGAGGACGCTATTCAGTTGTCGTGAGAGGAAGTATATCTTCCCTCAATTACAATGGATAGCGTCGAAGTGTGGGAATGAGAAGGACAGAAAATAAAAATTTTACTTTTGAAGTGAGCACGAGGGTGATGAATTCATCTTCCCGTCAATTTATGAGATTTCGCTTTGGACGAAATTTAAGCGAAAAATATAGTTGCTTTATTTCGTTGTAGGAGATATACTTATAATAAAGTACAGGAATGAGCAAAACGACCCGTTCTCATTTCTGTTTTTCAACTGCTCCACGGCAAATAAAAAGATGCACGAAAACATATGCAAAAGCGTATACCCCCTGGCAAACACACAGAGACGTACGTTAAAGTATAAAAACACCTTTTGAAGGATATTTAGCTGCCTCAACTAAACAGCAGTTCTGTCCTTGTGATGGATAATATGAAGTCGCACCATGCAAAGGCAGTAAAAGATCTGCTGGACAGTTCTGGTGTTCGATACATTTACCTTCCACCGTATAGTCCTGACCTGAAGCCCATTGAAAAGCTCTGGTCGAAGATGAAGGCTTTCCTGCTTAAATTCAAGGTGAGGACTCTGGATACTCTTCCGAACGCAATCCAACATGCTTTTCAGACTGTTTCGCCTTCTGACTGCTCAGGGTGGTTCCGTTCCTGCGGCTAATCGTTTTATTTTTGAAAATCGCTATAAATTATATTACAGAAGTTGATTGCTTTCTATGTTTCTGAACGACAAATTAGTCTCGCTGTTCTAATTTTCTGCGTGTTTATGCGTGCTTTTTTCACAGCTAATAGAGTATCATTGGGAGGTTCGCTATGGACTACTTATCTTGCGGGGATGTTGCCCAAAGGCTTGGAATCACAACTCGTAGAGTCCAGCAAATGTGCAAACAAGGAGATTTTCAGGGAGCTGAAAAAGATAGAGGATTATGGAGAATCCCAGCAAATGCCATTTCTGAAGATTTAAGCGAGAAGAAAAAGCCTTTGCCAATAGGTGTTTCCGACTTTAAAGCCGCGACAACGAGTTATTACTATGTAGACAAAACCTTACTGATTCGTGACTTTCTTGATACGAAACCGATGGTGTCCCTGTTTACTCGTCCGCGACGTTTTGGTAAAACTATGAATATGGATATGCTTCGTGTCTTTTTTGAAAAAACAGCGGAAGATACGTCGATTTATTTTAGAGATAAACAGATATGGCAGTGTGGCGATTTTTACACGCAGCATCAAGGGCAATACCCAGTAATCTTCCTGACGTTTAAGGACGTGAAGTGCTTGACTTGGGAAGAAACTTATCAGAAAATACGAATATTGATTTCCTTGGAATTCATGCGGCACAGTGAGCTAGAAACAAGCCAAACATTGACTACCTATGAAAAAGAACAATATCACCGATTCGCCAGCGATAAGGTCACCGAAGTCGATTGCCAAATGGGTTTGCAGCTTTTGTCATTGCTTCTTCATAAGCACTTCGGTAAGGAATGTGTAATCATCATCGATGAGTATGATACACCAATTCAACAGGGCCATAATTATAATTTTTATTCAGAAATTGTGAACTTCATGCGCAACTTCTTTTCTGGTGGACTCAAAGATAATTCGCATTTGGCTTTTGGCTTTCTTACAGGAATTCTGAGGGTGGCTAAAGAAAGTATCTTTAGTGGTATGAATAATTTAAAAACAAATTCAATTCTTGATGAAAGTTACAGCGAATATTTTGGCTTTACTAAAGAAGAAGTTCAGGATATGCTGTGCTACTACGGAAAAGAAGAAAAATATCAGGAAATTTGTGATTGGTATGATGGATATAGATTTGGCAATACAGAAATTTTTAATCCATGGTCAGTAATTAACTACATTGCAGATAAATGCTTTCCAAAGGCGTTTTGGCAGTCTACAGGAAGCAATGAAATCATTGGCGAAATCATTGCATCAGCTACGCCAGAAACCACGGAAAACCTTTACAAATTACTCTGCGGTGAAAAAATCACAACCTATGTAGATACTAGTGTTATTTATCCAGAAATACAGAGTAATCCATATAGCATCTATAGTTTTCTACTTGTTGCCGGATACTTGAAGGTTGCTGCGACCTATCCACAGAATGACGGGAATTTCATGTGTGATGTTGCAATTCCTAATAAAGAGATTATATTTGTCTATGAAAAAGAGGTTCTAAACCGTACAAACCAGAATAACACCTCAATTTCTATCAATCAAGCAATTTTTTCAAGAGACGCAAAAAAGCTCCAGTTTTTGCTGGAAGATTTTATGCTGAAGAGTATTTCTTCTATGGATGGAGCAAATGAGGGATTTTACCACGGGATGATGCTTGGATTATGTGCTATCCTTGGAAATCGGTATCGGATTCGTTCCAACCGTGAATCAGGGCTTGGACGCTTCGATATTCAGCTTATGCCTTTGGCAAACGATATTCCAGGCTTTCTATTTGAATTTAAATATACAAAAGATGCGCGGGAAAATTTGGAATCATTAGCAGATAAAGCGCTCCAGCAAATTGATGACAAAAAATATGATACAGAACTGCGAAATGCCGGAGTTAAATCAATCATTAAAATCGGAATTGCTTTCCGAGGAAAAAATGCTGTAGTAAAACAAGGCTGAAAAGTATCAGAGAAATTTCCCTATGCATTTGTAATTCTAATTTGATTTTACTAAAGCATGAAGGTAGTGCTTTGCAGATTGAATCAGCATATGGGAAAGATGTAAATACAGTTCTTCGGAGTATTCTGCTTGTAGGGAATCGTCCTGCGGAAATTAAAGAACTGTTCGATAAATTTTCGCAGGTTCTTGATGCTGAAGATTATCCAAAGGCAAGGAAAATTCTATCTCAACTAGAAAATATTTTTGGTTACGATGAGCCAGAGGTTTATAAGGCTAGAAGTAGTCTGGAAATTGAACAGATGGAGTGGCCAGAATGAAGAACATTACTGACATAGGGTAGCTGCCGTACAGGAGTGCGACAAGAAAAAGGCGATACCTGGTTTTCACATCCAGGTATCGCCTTTTTCTATGCAGTATGCGCATATATACCCTTGATCACCTGCAAGCTGTTTCCGTGAGCCATCTTTTGGCATATCTTTGTAAGTGATTTTTAGTGGAGAGGATGCCCTGCGGCAGTCCCTTTTATACTTTTACAAATCCTCTGGCTCAGTTCCAGACTTCTTTATGTTCTCATACTGTCTTATTGGGAACTACCTCAGTCAGGGCTCTTTTTGTTTGAGAGATGTGTCTGGCGTTGTGGTAACTATGCACTCAATGGATAAGAACAAAAGAGCAAATGGCATTCACATGGTACGGATAAAGTTCAAATCCCGCTGTGCGGCGGAGAGGATCACCTCGTCCCGTAGCAGGGCAGCATCAGGGTGCTCTCGATGCAGCCAGTCTCGCAAAATGGTATAGTCCATCTGCCCCTCGCCAAGCGGGGTGGGGATACGCGGGGCGTTGGGAACAAATAGGGCATCTTTCATGTGGATGCAGGCCAAATCTTTGCCTATGACCTCGCACCAACCGGGCCAAAATTCGGCCTGATGCGCGACCGTATCAGCCGTCAGTACATTGACTGGATCAAAAATGATATGGAAATGCTGGGGATCTGCCACAGTTTCCTTCAGTTTTTGCAACGCTTCTAGCGTGCCCAGCGTGTGGGTATAGACAGGCTCCAGTGCAAAGCAACCACCGATTTGTGCAGCATGCTCAACAATACGCAGGATGCTGTCGGTCAGCAGCGGTAGGGTAGCCGCCTTTTCCTCAGGGGAAAGATCACGGCAGGCACTCTCACTGCCAACCTGCCCAGCGCCGAGTGTGACTTGGCATTTCAGGGCTGAAAACACACTGGATACAGCGCTTCTGCGCACCTCTGCATTGGGGTTGCTGAGATCCTGATAGCAACTCAGCACTGTGATTTCAATGTTGGCGGCAGCAAATGCGCTGCGGACATTTTCAAGCTGCTCCGGGGTGACATCAACAAGACTCTTAATGCCCTGTATAGCCTTGGGCATGGCCAACTGCGCTGCGTTGTAACCGTTGTTAGCTAAAACTTTGGCGAGTTCCTGTGCAGTAAAGCAGCCGTAATCGTGGGCGCGGCAACCGTATTTCATAGAAAGACCTCCTTGAAAAAATGCCCTCCGGTTAGCCGGAGGGCATCTGTTGACAAGCAGCTTGAAGATTAGCCCTTGACGCCGCCGGCGGAGACACCGCCGACAATGTATTTCTGCAGGATAACGAAGAGGATGACGATGGGCAGGATGGACAGAACCGATGCCGCCAGGATCGAGCTCCAGTCCACGCCGGTGTTGCCGATGAAGTTCTTGATGGCAATCTGGATCGTGTACTTCTTCTGGTCAGACAAAACCAGCAGCGGCAGGATGTAGTCGTTCCAGCGCCACATGAAGCTGAAGATCGTCAGCGTGATGGTGACGTTGGAGCCCAGGGGCAGCATGATGTTGGAGAAGATCTTCCACTCGCTGGCACCGTCGATACGCGCGGCCTCGACCAGAGACAGCGGCAACGACATATAGTGCTGGCGGTACATGAAGATACCGGTCGTAGTGGTGACAACAGGCAGGATGACGCCCCAGATGTTGTTGTACAGGCCCATGGCGCTGATTACGCTGAACTGGGGGACAGTCAGCGTCTCGCCGGGAATCAGGGTGCCCAGCAGGAACACGCCGAACACGAGGTTGACGTACTTGATTTCAAAGCGGTAGATAGCCAGCGCATAGCCGCACATGGCACTGATGAGCAGCGTGATGAGGGTGCCGACCACAGCCAGGAACAGGCTGTTCTTCACATAGCCTATGAAGCCGCCGTCCAGAACGGACTTGTAATGCTCCGTCGTCGGGGCGGAGGGGAACATATGCAGCGGGTAGGTGAACAGCTCGCCGGACGGCTTAAAGGAGCTGAGCACCAGCCAGATAATGGGGAAAATCACGATGATGCCGATTGCCAGAGAAAGGATCGTCATTGGAATGCTGACGTGCTTGTCTTTCATCAGGTTTCACCTCCGTTATTGACCTTGAACTGGGCAAAGGCAATCAGGGCAAAGATGATCATGACAACGGTGGAAATAGCCGAAGCATAACCATACTGCATCTGGTTGAAGCCCTTGTCGAAGATGTACTGGATGATAAAGGTGGTGCTCAGGCCAGGGCCGCCCTGCGTGATACCTTGGACCAGGGCGTACTCTTTGAGCAGGTTGACGGTGGACAGCAGAACGACCATGAATGTCGTGGGGGCCAGCATCGGAACTGTGATGCGGAAGAAGGCCTGCACACCGCTGGCACCGTCGATGGTAGCAGCCTCATACAAATCATTGGAAATGCTGTTGATACCGCCGATGTAGAGAATCATGTTGAAGCCGATGGACGCCCAAACCGATGCGAACGCGATGACAAAGGTGGCAAGACGCGGGTTCAGCGACCATTCCAACGCGGTGCCGCCCAGCGAACGGATGATAAAGTTCACCAAGCCGTACTCTTGGCTGAACATCCAGTTGATGGTGATACCAACGACCAGCGCACTCATCAGAACGGGGATATAGACCATCGTGCGGGTCAGGCTCTTGGCAGCAACGCGATTGGAGCATAGCAGCACCGCCACCAGTAGCGGGATGATGACGCGGAACGGCAGCGTGCAGATCGTGTACAGCAGCGTCCGACCCAGGGACAGATAGAACTTGGAGTCTTTAAACAATGTAATGTAGTTTGTCAGACCCACAAAGTCAATGGTTTTCCAACCGTCATAGTTGGTGAAGGAAAAAGCGATGCTGAGCACAAGCGGCACAAGGAAAAAGACACCGAACAAAATGCAGCAGGGCGCACAGAACGCCCAGAATGCGCCGGTGTGCTTCAGCGACGATTTCTTCTTCATATTCATTCCTCCTTTATTCTCTTTGGCCGGGATTCTACCGCCCGGTCCCTTTGATGTGCTTAGTATAGCATTGCAAAAGACGCAAATACCACCGTTTTTTTGCTTGCTTACCCCAAAATGCATTGCATTTTTTGCGCGATTTTGGCAGGCGGCGCAAAATCTGACCGTCGTCTTGGCGAAAACGTACAAATGCAATGCGGCGAAATTGTGCAAACCGTAAAATCGTGCATCCACAGTGAATGTCACTGCGCAAATTGTACATGGATTGTGCAAATTTCAAAGGGATGCAGCGTCAGCGGCAGACTATGCTGCACGGCTTCTTCTCCGGGCAAGGGCTGTTCCATCGGCGTGCAGCGCACGGCAGCGGCATCATCCGGCAGGGCCAGCGCCGCGCGGGTGCGGGTGCCCCAGCTCTCGTACAGGCGCAAAATCAGGCCGGAGCCATCCTCGGCTTTCTTCACGGTCTCCAACACGACATTGGGGGCATCTACGCGGAATTGGCTGTACGCGGCGGGCAGTGTGCCCGCGGGCTGGGCAGCCACGGCCAGGGGCAGCGCCGGGGCGTTCAGGTCGTACCCGGCGGGGATGACTCCGCCCTGCCGCCAGTCGCCCAGGTGGGGCAGCAGCGCATAGGTAAAGTCGTTGGCCCCTTGATCGGCGTGGGGGTCCGGGTAGGTGGCGGCCCGCAGCAGCGAGAGCCGCAGCACGCCGTCGTGGATGTCATAGCCGTAGCGGCCGTCATTCAGCAGCGCCGCGCCGTAGCCCGGTTCGGACAGGTCAGCCCACTTGTGGGCGCAGACCTCGAAGCGGGCCTCGTCCCAGCTGGTGTTGGTGTGAGTGCCCCGGACAATGCTGCCGAACTGGATATCATACTGGGCGCGGTCGGCGCAGATATCCACCGGGAACGCGGCTTTCAGCAGCACATGCTGCTCGTGCCAGTCGATGTGGGTGGCAAAGTCGATGCGGCGGCTGTGGGGGTAGAGGGTGATATCCTGCACGAGCTGCGATTGGGAAATGGCGCGTTCCAGATGCAGGCGGCAGCAGACCGGGCTGTTCTCGGCCACGGTCAGGCGGGCCGCGCCGTCCAGCGCAAAGCGGTGGCGGCGATAGTATTTTTCCAGGTTCCAGGCGTCGTACTCATCGGGGCGGTCCTCAAACAGCTGCAGCTCGTTGGCACACTGCCCGGCGGGGATCAGCTCGCGGTCGGCCTCCTTGTCCAGCAGGGCGGTAATCTCGCCGCAGCCGTTGAACACGATGTGATAGAGCGGCGTGTCGATGATGTACCCGCCGTCATTTTTGGCCACTTCGGCGCAGGGAACTTCGGGTTCCGCGTCGGCAAAGGGGTAGAACCGCCAGCCCTTGGCGGGCAGGTTTTGGGCGACAAAGGTCAGCACGCCGTTTTCGGCATGGCAGGGCAGCGGGTGTCCGCCGTCGGTGATACCCGCCGCCCCGCAGGCGACGCGGACGACGGTGTCCCGGGCAAAGCCCAGTTGGTTGAACACGACCACGCCGGGGCGGTCGGTCTTGACGAGGGCTGTGACGGTGTGCAGCGCGTCATCGGTAATTCTGGCATCGGACGCGAGGATCTCGCCGTACTGCTGCTGCGAGACTTCGTAAACCTCGCCCAGGGCCGAACCGGGTAAAATATCGTGGAATTGGTTCAGCAGGGTCAGCTCCCAGTTACGGTGCAGCGCGGCGGCGGGGTAGGCGTAGCCGGTGCGCATGCTTTCGGCCAGGGCGGCGGCGGTCTCGGCGGTCAGGTTGGCAAACTCGGCGGCGCGGTTGGCCCGCTTGTTGCGGCCCTGGCTGGTGAACACGCCGCGGTGGTACTCAAAGTACATCTCGCCGTGCCAGCAGGGCAGGTCGGCCTGCGTCTCGTCAAGGTACTGCTTCAATTTGTCAAAGTAGGGGGCTGCGTGGGTCAGGCGGGTCTGGGGCGCACCGGGGATGCCCTTCTCCATGCGGCGGTTGATCTCCAGCATTTCAGCGGTCACACCGCCGCCGCCGTCGCCGTAGCCATAGCATTGCAGCACATCCTGGGTCAGCTCCTTGTCCTGAAAGCGCTGCCAGCAGCCCATGACCTGCCTGGGGTTCAGCAGTCCGTTGTAGGTCGTGTTGAAGCTCGGTTTCGGATTGCGGTCAGGGCGCTTGTCGTAGTCCTTGGTGGAGATAAAGTAGGCCAGTACCTCGGTGCCGTCGATCCCGCGCCAGCGGGTCAGATCGTGGGGCATACAGTTGGTATCGTTCCAGGCCATCTTGGTGGTCATGAACCAGTCCATGCCGCACTGGGCCATAATTTGGGGCAGCGCGCCGCTGAAACCGAAGGCATCCGGCAACCACAGGATGTGCCCCCGTTTGCCGAATTCCCGGCCGAAAAATTCCTGCCCGTGCAGGAATTGGCGGATCAAACTCTCGCCGCTGGCCATGTTGCAGTCGGATTCCAGCCACATACCGCCCTCCGGTTCCCAGTGGCCGTCGGCGACGCGGGCGCGGATATTCTCAAACAGCGCGGGGCAGTCTTTGCGCACAAAATCATAGAGCTGCGGCTGGCTGGACAGGAACTTGTACTCGGGGTAGCGGTCCATCAGATAGTTGACGGTGGCAAAGCTGCGAATGGCCTTTTCCCGCGTCTGGTCCAGCGTCCAGAGCCAGGCCACGTCGATGTGGGTGTGGCCGACACAGTCCACCGTGACCGGCTGCCGCTGGCAGAAGCTCTCGTAAAATTCCTCTTTCATATAGCGGCGGGCGGCGGCGACGCTGGCGTAGAACGCGACGCTGTACGGGTCGCGCAGGTCGAGCATATCCAGCGCTTTTTCCAGATACCGCCCGATGCCGATGGCGTTGGTGTCGCCCTCGTCCAGCTGGACAAGCACCTCGTAAGGGGCTTTCAGGTCGTAGTACAGGCCGGTGATCTCATCGTCCCGCACGGCAGTCTCGACTTTTAAAAAGACGTCCTGAGCCGGGGTGTTGCAGTAGGTATACAGTCCCAACTGCCAGGTCTGGCCCTCGGCAGCGGCGGAGGGCAGGTCAAACTCGGTGTGGTTGACATCCAGTCCGCAGACCAGCGCACCATTTAAGTAAGCGAGGAACTGGGGGTTGTTGTTGTTCCAGATATCGGTTGCGCCGGTAGAGACCAGGCAGACAAGGTGACGCCCGGCGCAGCCCGCGGGTGCGGTGATGCCGCCCCGGAAGCAGTAGTGGGCCTCCACGCCGCCGATAGCATCACCGGGGGCAAAGGGTGTCCAGCCGGGGGCTGTGGCCGGGTCCTCCTGCACGGTGTCCCAGCTGTGGTAGGGGCAGGATTTTTTGCGCAGCCCCAAAACCGGGGTGCGCCCCTGCAGCGCCAAAGTGCGCAGGGCGTCAAGCACCGGGCGCGCCCGGCGGCGGAGTTCAGTGTTTTGCATGGAGGCTCCTTCCTTTTTTATAAGTGTGTGGTAAGAGGTGTGTGGTAAGGAAAACGGCGTCCAGGGGACTGGCCGCCCTAAGAGGCAACAAGGCGGGTAACGGTATTGTAGGGGGCGAACATTGTTCGCCCGCACCCAGGCAACCCCTGTTCAGGCACAGTATAACATCTCAAAACTGTGCAGACAATGCAGTTTTTGCGCGGTAGGGGGCGAATGGTGCGCATTTATTGTTTACGGGGGAAAAACGACTGCTTTTTATTAAAATTTGGCTACAGAAACATTGCATTTTTTTCACTGAAAAAATAAGCGCCGGCGCAAAATAAGCGCAACTTAGCATCATTAAAACAAACGATGTGTGAAAAGTGCACAATTTCAGCCGTTTTTCTTGATGCAATTTGCCGGATTGAAAAAACGCGGCGCAAAAAATGCAATATGCCACAATGCAAATCAGCAAGATAGGCGTAGAGAATCCACCCGCCGCAATGGTACACTATGGATACACCAAGGGAGCTGAAAGCCCAGTTCCCAAGCCCCGGAACGGAGCAAACCGGGTGAGGGCCCGGTGGATAAACCCTATTTTTATTTCTACTTTACAGGAGGTAAAACCAACATGAAAAAAGCACTTTCTCTGGCTCTGGCAGCCGCGATGGCGGCTTCTCTGGCAGCCTGCGGCGGTTCTTCCGCTGCATCTACGGCCAGCTCCGCTGCAACAACGGACACCGCAGCTTCCGGCGCCGCTTCTGCCGGCGGCCAGACCCTGAAGGTCATGCTGTCTGAGGAGCCTGGCGAGGGTGATGCATTCGCTACCACCCTGAACAAGTGGGCCGACGAGACCGGCAACACCGTTGACATCATGGTCATCCCCTACGATGACCAGCTGACCAAGTTCCCCCTGATGGCCAAGAACAACGACCTGCCGGATCTGCTGTCCACCACCCGTCTGGCCCGTCTGTACCCCGATGAGTTCGAGGATCTGGGCCAGTACATTGACACCTCCATCTTTGAGCCGCAGGCCCTGCAGATCATCAGCCAGAACTACCTGACGGATAAGCTGTCTGTTCTGCCCCAGCAGTTCACCATCACCAACGTATTCTACAACAAGGACGCTTTTGAGGCTGCCGGCCTCGAGTGCCCGACGGTGGACGACCGCTGGACCATGGACGAGGTCTATGAGGCTGCCAAGAAGCTGCAGGACTCCGGCGCTGTCAAGTACGGCATGGCCATGGATGCCTCCCGTGCCCGTTATGACAACCTGATGTACATGAACGGCGGTTCTCTGGTCGAGAAGGACGGCGACTCCTTCAAGGTCGTTGCAGACAGCCAGCAGAACGTTGACACCCTGCAGTCCTTTGTCGATGCCAACAACAGCGGCGTCATGCCCAAGGCCATCTGGGCCGGTGGCTCCAGCGACAACCCGGGCGACTACTTCAAGAACGGCGACGTGGGCATCTACTTCTCCGGCTCCTGGAACTATAACCCCTTCGTGCAGGATATCACCAGCTTCAAGTTCGGCGTCATGCCCTCTCCTGTCGGCTCTGCAGGCGGTTCCGCTATCCTGGGCGGTGCCGGTCTGGCCGTTCCCACCAACGCAAAGAACAAAGATCTGGCTCTTGAGTTCCTGAAGTGGTTCTACACCGACAAGAACTTTGCCGATTATCTGGCACTTGATAAGGGCCTGTCCTCTCTGAAATCCGTCACCTATGAGCCTGCTGATCCCGATCAGGCTGCCGACTACAAGGTCCTGCAGGCTGAGGTCGGCCAGACCACCGATGCATTCGCCATCGACGAAAGCTCCGAGTGGCGCAACTACTACGACAACGAGTACCGTGACGCTCTGAAGCAGGCTGTCAACGGCGACCTGGCTCCGTCTGACGCTCTGACCGAGTTTGCTACCGCACTGGCTGACAAGGCCGGCTGGGCACACTAATCAACCGAATCAACAGGGGAAGTGATTCCCCAGGGCGAACAGACGCCCCGCCCAAACCGGGCGGGCGTCTGTTGTTTTTTAATAAACCTTTTTTTAATAAAGGAGAAGCCGAAGTATGGCAAACGAATTGCATTTTCCCTTGTTTCACGGGTATGTGGACCGCTGGCTGGTCAGCGGCGTGACCGAAACGCCGGTCATCACCAAGCCCACGGCCCTGCACGGTGCCGAAAACGAAAAACTGAACACCGCCCCCAAGGATAAACCCGGCGAGGAACAGTTCAAGGCCGAGCGCCGCGCCAAGGCCACTGCCTGGCCCGCGCAGCTGGACATCCGCCCCGGCGGGCTGGTGGGAGGCGCGGATAACGTTACCCCCTTTACCGTCTACTGGCCGTTTGACGATATCGGCGTGACCTACGCCTGGGACTGTGAGACCCCTGCCTGCCTGAGCGCATGGGCTTACACCGAGTTGGACGCCGCCGAGGCGGACAGTGTGCCCTTTGACCTTATCACCTGCGGCGGCGCGGCCCTCTGGCTGAACGGCGAAAAGCTGACCGAAGTGACCCCCTACCACCACAACGAGCCTGTCCCCACGCCGCTGGCTCTGCCGCTGCAAAAGGGCCGCAACAAGCTTCTTGTGTTCTTTGACAACTACGCTGAGCGCGATGCTACGATCATTCTGCGCCTGCGCTGGAAGGGCGAGGGCACCGCGCCCGAACAGGTCATCCCGGTGGGGGAGGCCGACGCGGCCCGCCTGGCCGAGGCCGAGCACCTGATGCGCAGCCTGGCGTTCCACCGCAACCACTTTACCGCCGGCCCGGTGCTGCTGGACTACGACGGCGCGGATATCGCCGAGAGCTACCACCTGGCCTTTGTCGGCGGTACCGAGGAAAATGTCAAGGGTGGCGTGCTCTTCCGCCGCGAGGCTGACACCCTCCCCCACGCGAGTCAAATCAGCCTGGGCGACTGCAAGACCTTCCCGCTGGCATTTTTGCTGCTGCAGGTCACGACCGAGGTCGAGGGCATCCGGCTGACCCGACCCATCAGTGTGGAAATTCACACCGAGAGCGTGCTGCCCCGCGCCCTGCCCACCGTGGCCGAGCGCAAGCGCCAGGCGCTGGAGCTGCTGGCCCGCTGGGGCGAGCAGAACACGAACCGCGCACTGGCGATCTTAGCCACCGGCGGCGACACCGCCGAGGCAGAAAAGCTGCTGGCCGTGCAGTCCGACTACATCCGCTGCCGCTTCGACTGCAGCGATTTTTACCTTGTCTACTACCCCTACATCCTGCGCACCTTCGGCAAACGCGGCAGCGGTATTTTGTCCGAAAAGACCGAGAACGAGTTGACCGACTGTCTGCTGGGTTTCCGCTATTGGATCGATGAGCCGGGCAACGACGCCATGTGGTTCTGGAGCGAGAACCACGCCCTGATGTTCCACACCTGCCAGCTGCTGGCGGGCGAGCTGTTCCCCGATGAGGTCTTTACCAACAGCGGTCTGACCGGCCGGCAGATGCAGGCCAAGGCCAAGAATATGCTCTACGACTGGTTCGTCACCTTCCGCAAAGAGGGCTTTACCGAGTGGAATTCCAGCCCCTACCTGCCCATTGACACGCTAGGCTTCGGTAGCCTGTATGCCTTTGCCCAGGACCCCGCCATGCGGGAGCTGGGCCGCGAGGGCATGGATTTTGCCTACTACCTGCTGGCCGTCCACAGCCAGCAGGGCATCTTCGCCTCGTCGTCGGGCCGCACCTACATCAAGGAGCAGTTCGGCAACTGGTCCAACTGCCCCTCCGGCCTGAGCTGGATCGGCTATGGGTACGGCGTGCCGGGCCACGCGGGCAAGGGAATCACCTCCTACTGCCTGTCTGATTATGAGCCGCCGAAGGAGTTTGCCCAGTGGTTCAGCATCCCCCGGGGCAAGGAAATGATCTGCCAGACGACCCAGGGCAATGACGGCTATGTGGATCTGTACACCTACAAGACCGCCGACTACATGATGACCAGCGCCAACGACTTCCACCCCGGCGAGCCGGGCCATCAGGAGAACCCCTTCCAGCTGACCTTCAACGCCGTGGCGCAGCTGTGGGTCACCCACCCCGGTGAGCGGGTGCTCTTCGGCGCGGCGCGGCCGTCCTACTGGGCGGGCAATGGCACCCTGCCCAAGGTCAACCAGTACAAGGCGTTCGCGGGTCTGATCTATGATATCGCCCCCGAACACCCGGTCGATTTCACCCACCTGTACCTGCCGTCGATGGAGTTTGACCGCTGCGAGGTCGAAGGCAAGTGGGCCTTTGTGCAGCTGGGCAGTGCCTATGCGGCGGTGTATTGCAGCAATGGGGTGCGGATGCAGGACTTCGGCTCCAACAAGGACCGCGAGTGCATCGCCGAGGGCCGTCGCTGCATCTGGCTGGTGCGTGCCGCGCAGGCCGACGAGTTTGCGGTGTTTGAGGATTTCAAGGCCGCCATGCGCGGGGCTGCGCTGGACGCCGATGCCGAGGGCCGCCGCTACCGCTTTGTGGACCCCGTCTACGGCGAACTGCGCTGCCAGTGGGGCGAGACGCTGTATGTAAACGACGCCCCGATGCAGTACAGTGGTTTTGACAATTACGGCAAATTGACGATGCAGGAAAAATAAAAGAGGTGCCTGCCCCGAGAAGGGGCGGCACCAGAAAATGTTACACCTTCGCGCTCCCCGGGGAGGGCTCCTTCTCGAAGGGAATGGCGGTGATGGGGGCGACGATGCCGTTGACGCGGAACTGGGACGGCGAGGTATGGCAGAACTTGTTGAACACCCGGTTGAACTGGGAAAAACTCGTAAAGCCGCAGCTCGTCGTGATATCGGCAATTTTCATGTCGGTGTACAGCAACAGCTGCTGGGCGTTGCGCACCCGGGTGATCTGGATGTAGTTGATGAGCGAGAACCCTGTCACCCGGCGGAACTGGTGCGACAAATAGTACGGACTGATGAAGAATTTCTCCGCCAGAAATTCCAGCGAAAGCTCGCTGGCGTAGTGGCGGTGGATGTAGCTGGTCACGGCGTAGACCTTCTGGGTGATGGAATCGCTGAGCTCCTGCGACTTGTAGCTGCTCTCGCCCGCGTGCTGGGCCACGGTGGCCAGAAATTGCAGGAAATGGCAGTGGATGAACTGCTGCGTCAGCGGAGTCATCGGCTGCTTGCCCAGTGTGAAGATTGCGTTCAGGTGCGAGAATGCCTGAGCCCGCGTTTCGCCGGTAAAGCGGTAGATGGGCACCTCGGCCCCGAAGGGCTGTAAACAGCTTTGCAGCATTTCGTGCAGCGCAGGGGAATCATCCGGCACGCAGAAGTTTACGATCAGCCGTCGGCAATCGCCGCCCGCCGGATACTCGGTCTTGTGCAGCAGGGAAGGGCGCAGCAATACGATATCATAGGGCTGCAGGGTGTAATAGTCGCCCTCGATGATATGCGATGCGCGGCCGCTTAACAGAATGTGTATCTCGTGAAACTGGTGAAAATGCTGGAAACTCATGTTGATCTTGAACGACCGTGAATCGTAGTCGAACAGATAAAACAGCGGCGAATCCAGGTCATTGATCGAAATCATGTACCCCTGATTGTACAGCAATGCGTTGTCCAGATACATAGGCAGCCTCCGTCAAAAATGTTCCTGTTTCTATTATACCCGCACTCGCAAAAAGTGCAATGTATTTCAACGACAAAGACAAAATCAGAGTGGTTTTTGCCTTTGTTCCTATGCTATACTTTAGGCAAGCTCGAACGTTATGTCTACCTATTATAATAAAAAAGGAGAAAACCACCATGCAGAAAGCTGATATTGAAAACAAACTGGAGCTTTGCATTGAGAGCTTCAAATCTGTCCTGTATGAAAGGGACGAGACCTTCCTGGAGAACATGGCAAAATCCAACATGGATCAGGGCAACCTGGCCCGCTATATGCTGTGGGAGTGGACCCAGGGCGTGGGCCTGTACGGCCTGTGGAAGCTGTTTGAGAAAAAGCACGACCAGCGCTGCCTGGATGTGCTGACCGAGTACTACGACGCCCGCATTGCCGAGGGCTTGCCCAGCAAGAACATCAACACGATGGCCCCCATTTTTGCCCTGAGCTACCTGTACGAGTACACCAAGAATGAAAAGTACGGCGATATCTGCAAAGAGTGGGCCGAGTGGGCCATGCACGGCCTGGCCCGCGCGGGCGAGGGCGGCTTCCAGCATGTCACATCGGATCGCGTCAACGATGGCGAGCTGTGGGACGATACGCTGTTCATGGCTGTGCTGCCGCTGGCCAATATCGGCCGCATCCTGGGCCGCCAGGACTACATTGACGAGGCTGTCTACCAGTACCTTGTCCACACCAAATATCTGGCTGACAAAAAGACCGGTCTGTGGTATCATGGTTTCTGCTTTGATGGCTGCCATAACTTTGCCGAGGCTTTCTGGGGCCGCGGCAACAGCTGGGTGACGGCTGCCATCCCCCTGCTGCTGGAAATCGTCCCCGTGGGCAACCCCGACCGCCGCATCCTTGAGAACGCGCTGCTGCGCCAGATCGAGAGCCTGGCCAAGTACCAGGACGAGGGCGGTATGTGGCACACCCTGATCGACGACCCGACCTCCTACCTGGAGGCCAGCGCCACCAGCGGCTTCGGCTTCGGCATCCTGAAAGCCGTCGAGCAGGGCATCGTGCCCGAAAGCTACCGCGCCAATGCCATGCGCGCCTTGCAGCCTGTGTTGGACTGCATCGATGAAAAGGGTGTTGTGCAGCAGGTGTCCTACGGCACCCCGATGGGCCGCGAGAGCAAGGACTTCTACAAGCAGATCCCCCTGCACCCGATGCCCTACGGCCAGGCCATGGCAATTTTGTTCCTGATGGAAGCTGAGGCCCAGGTCTGATGACAAAAAAATGGAGCAGCCGCCTTACCTTCTTTGCCTTTGTGGTGCTCATGGTGGGGCTTGGCAGCAATGACAGCCTGCGCGGAATTTTTTCCACGATCTTCCAAGAGCATTTCTCCCTGACGACGACCCAGCTGGGGCTGATCGTCACGGCAAGCTACATCGGCAACCTGGTGTTTTTGCTGGTGGGCGGCAACCTGAGCACCCGCTTTTCCAAAAAGCGCGTACTGCAGGTGCTGATTCTGATTTGGATGGCCGCCCTGGCGCTGTTTGCCTTTACCAGCAATTACACGGTGCTGCTCATCGGCATGGCGCTGGCGCTGGGTTCTTCCACCTTATTGAATACCACGATGAACCTCATCACGCCGCTGCTGTTTGCCACAGCGCCGGGGTTCTTCGTCAACTTCCTGTTCTTCACACAGGAAATCGGCACCAGCGGCAGCCAGTATATTTTGGGCAGCCACGCCGACGGCTTTGCCTTCTGGCAGTATACAAATCTGGTGCTGCTGATCCTGGGCGCGGTGGCCTTTGTGCTGCTGCTCTTCTGCAATGTGCCGGAGGAAGCCGCCGACCCGGCGGATACCCCGGCACAAAAGGGCGGTTATGACTGGCGTATCATCGTGCCCTATGTGCTGGTGTTCGGGTTCTACTTTATCGCCGAGCACGGCGTCATGAACTGGATGGTCGCCTACGGCGTAGACGGTCTGGGCCTGCCCCAGGCCTCGGCGGCCAAGTATCTTTCAGTGTTCTTTGGCGGCATGATGATTGGGCGGCTCTGCCTGTCCCCGCTGGTGGATAAGCTGGGGGCCCTCAAAAGCCTGGCGGCTTTCGGCGGCGTGTCCTGTGTGCTGTATCTGATCGGCTCGCTGGGCGGCGCGGTGACTATGCCCGTCTGGGCCATCAGCGGCTTGTCCTTCTCCATTTTGTACCCCACGCTGGTCATGAGCATCCGGCTCTATTTCCCGGCGCAGCAGGTCTCCGGCGCGGCGGGCACGATTTTAAGCATCGCGTCGCTGGCGGATATCCTGTTCAACGTCGGTTTTGGCAAGCTGGTGGATATGGCGGGCTATGCCGTCAGCATCCGGGTCCTCCCGCTGTCCGTGTTGGCATTTTTCATCGTGTTTATGCTATTTACGAAATTCTGCAAGCCGACGCAAAAATTGAAATAAAGTGAAAAAAGCGAGGTAGATTATGCGTTATTGTATCGGGATCGATCTGGGCGGCACCAACATCGCAGGCGGCATTGCTGACCTGGACGGGAAACTGCTGCTGACCGACAGCATCAAGACCGGGCTGCCCTGCCCGGCGTCGGACATCGCCGACCGTATCGCGCTGCTCTGCCGCCGCATGGCGATTGCCCTGGGTCTGGCCCTGAGTGATGCCGCCTGGGTGGGCATCGGTGCGCCCGGCAGCGTCGATGTGGACACCGGCACCGTGCTGTATGCCAACAATCTGGAATTTGACAACGTCCCGCTGGGCCAGATGATCCACGAGCGCATCGGCCTGCCCGTCTATGTGGATAACGACGCCAACGTTGCCGCCTGGGGCGAGTACTGCGCGGGTGCAGGCAAAGGGAGCAGCAGCATGGTCATGGTCACGCTGGGCACCGGTGTCGGCGGCGGCGTAGTGCTGAACGGCAAGCTGCTGACCGGCTGCAACGGCGCAGCGGCTGAGCTGGGCCACTTTGTGATTGATATGCACGGGAAAGAGTGCAACTGTGGCATGCGCGGCTGCTTTGAGCAGTACGGCAGCGTCACGGCGCTCATCTGTCAGGCGCGGGAGGCCATGGCCGCCCATAAGGAGAGCAAGCTCTGGGCGCTGGCGGAAAACGAGGAAGCCAACGTCAACGGCAAGGTCATCCTGGCTGCCTACGATGCGGGCGACGAGACCGCCGTGCAGGTGGTCAACACCTATGTACACTACCTCTGCGTCGGCGTGACGAGCATCATCAACATCTTCCAGCCCGAGGTGCTCTGCCTGGGCGGCGGCATCAGCCGCCGCAGCGACGTACTGGTCGAGCCGATCCGGGCGTTCAATGCCGCACACGGCTATGGCCGCAGCTGCCCCAAGCAGCCCCGCATCATGTCGGCCGAGCTGTTCGGCGACGCGGGCATCATCGGCGCGGCCCTGCTGGGCAAAGGCAAATAAGGAGAGCGGACCTATGCGCAAACACGATGAACGTATCCTGCACGACAGCGAGAGCCGCGTGCAGCGCTATCTCGATATCCAGATTTTGGACGAGAACAGCCCCTTCTGCGGCGGTTTCCCCAAGGCGGACAGCCTGGCCGAGCCGAAAACGGCCATCTACCGCGCCACGACAATGACGGCCTGCTACCTGAACCCCGAGAGCCGCTATTATCTGGACGCCGAGCTGGGCCGCCGCCTGGCACTGGCGCTGGCTTTTGTGCGCCGCTCCCAGCGGCCCGGCGGCTACTTTGACCTCATCAACTGCAACTTCTTCTCCGGCCCGGACACGGCTTTCTGCACCAAGCGGCTGCTGCCCGCCTATGTCTACCTGTGTAAGGTCGTGGACGGCGCACTGCCCGCCGCACCCGAAGCCAAGGCCGCTGCCGCAGAGCTGAAGCCTAAGTATGAGGCCATCATCCGTGATGCCGCCGACGCCCTGTGCCACTGCGGTTTCCACACCCCGAACCACCGCTGGGCCATCGCGTCGGTGCTGATGCTCTGCGCCAAGCTGTTTGATAAGCCAGAATGCCGCACCGCCGCCGAGGCCATCCTGAAAGAAGGCAACGACTGCAACGAGGACGGCGAGTACGCCGAGCGTTCGGCCGGCAACTACAACCGCATCAACAACGATGCCATGATCATGCTGGCCGTGGCCACCGGTGACGAGAGCTACTATGCGCCGGTGCTGCGCAACCTGGAAATGATGCTGACCTACATCGACCCCGACGACAGCATTTTTACCAACAACTCCACCCGCTGGGATATGGGCAAAAAGATCTACCCGCGGGAGTATTATCTTGAATACCTCTACATGGGCTATACCTGCCGCAAGCCCGAACTGCTGGACGCCGCCAACGCCATTATGCAGATGGTGGAGCGCCACGCTCTGCGCAGCTTTGACTGCCTCATCAACCTGATGCTGCTGCCCGAACTGGCCGCACTGGAGCACGAGGGCAACGCAACCCCGACGAACTACCACAAATATTACGAAGGGTCGGGCATTGTGCGCTGCCGCCGCGGAAGCTGGTCCTACACGATCTTGAACAACAGCCCGAGCTTTTTGTTCTTCCAGCACGGCGACTTCACGCTGACCGTGCGCATCGGCGCAAGCTTCTGTGAGCACCGCAACTTTGTCCCCGCAACCTTGGCCCCCAAGGACGGCGGCTATGCCCTGCACCAGACCATGACAGGCTGGTATTACCTGCCCTTTGCCGAAAAGCCCGCCACCAGCGATTGGTGGCAGATGGACAACGCCCACCGCGAAAAGCTCTACGGCCCCGACATGGTGTTTGACGTGCAGGTGAACGAGGTCGAAAACGGCCTGGACATCCACATCGTCAACTCCGGCATTGACCGCGCTCCGCTGCGGGTGGAGCTGGCCTTCAACGCGGGCTGCCGCGTCGAGAACGAGCATTTCATGCTCGAGGGCAATGACGGCGGCGGCATCGTCGTCAAGGACGGAACACTGGTCGCATCCAAGGGCGTGAACGGTATTTCTGTCGGCCCCTGCTTTGCCGAGCATAACTACACCGCCGGAAAAGAGGGCAGCATGGGCCGGATGGAAGGCTGCTTTACCGCCTACCTGACCGCATACAGCACCTTTGACTGCACGATCTCCCTGCGTGCATTGCCCAGCAGCTACGATCAGGCGTGAATCAGATGGAGTCGTAACCAGTGATGTGACAGACAAAACAGCGTCAAATAATAAAAGGACATCCGTGGGCAATGTGGATGTCCTTTTTTCCTGTCGGGAGAGGATCGCTCACGACAGAAATTCTATTTAGTTGTCCAATTTTAAGGTAAAGGAGATTCATATGAATATTCTCAAATTGACTCCCAGCTGCAAGGATTACCTGTGGGGCGGCAGCCGCCTGCGCAGTGACTTTGGCATCAAGAGCGATCTGAACCCGCTGGCGGAGGCGTGGATGCTTTCCTGCCACCCGGACGGCCCCAGCTATCTGCCGGACGGCACCACCCTTGCAGAATACATTGCAGCGCACCCGGGCTGCCTTGGCACCGACTGCGAGAAGTTTGAGCAGTTCCCAATTCTGATAAAATTCATTGATGCCAAGAACAATCTGTCTATTCAGGTGCATCCGTCCAACGAATATGCGCTAAAAAATGAGCACCAGTACGGGAAAACGGAAATGTGGTATGTGCTGGACTGCGAGCCGGGTGCTTATCTGTATTATGGCTTTGACCGTGAGATTTCCAAAGAGGAATTTCAGGAGCGCATCAAGAACAACACCCTGACCGAAGTGCTGAACGCGGTTCCGGTACATAAGGGGGATTGCTTCTTTATCCCGTCAGGCACGCTGCACGCCATCTGTAAGGGCATAGTAATTGCGGAAGTCCAGCAAAACTCCAACGTGACCTACCGTGTGTACGATTACGGCCGCGTGGGGGCGGACGGCAAGCCCCGTGCCCTGCACGTGGAGAAGGCACTGGACGTGACCCTGCGCACTCTGCCCGTCAAGCATGACTTTGGCAGCCATCTGGCCCAGTGTGAGTATTTCACCGTGAATGCAAGGAACGGCGCGTTTGAGGGCACAGCGGACGAGAAGAGCTTTGTCTCGCTGCTCATCACAGATGGCGAGGGTGAGCTGATCTGTGGCGGCGAAACCGTGGCCGTCAAGAAAGGCGACAGCTTCTTCCTGCCCGCAGGCAGCGGCAGCTATACCGTACACGGTACCTGTCAGACCTTGTCTACAAGAGTGTGAAATAAGGCTGTGGAATAGTAAACAGGAGGATACAATCGTAAGAAAGCAAAATGTATTAATATTGCATTGCTAGAGCCAACTCCAGACGACCTTGTAAACTTTTTTGACGATTTAGCACACAATGAAACGCTAGTGCCATATTCTGCACCTGAAGAAACTACAGTATGCGCATCTATTTAGAACCCGTGAATCTCCGTCAGTGGAACCTGTTCGATAATGTAAAAGGCTCCGGCCATGTAGAGTGTTTTCTTGCCACTCGTGATATGCAGCTTGGGGACATCGTAATTCTGCATGTCGGCAAACAGGACCCCGCGCATGAGAGTGGTGTGTATGCCTACGGCACGGTCATTTATGGTCCGTATATTCTCGAAAATCGTCCCGCTGAATACTGCAACAACAAATTGACCGTGGATGTTCGTATAGACCATATCGTATATGACACACCCATCATCACCCACGAGCAATGTAAGAGATACACCGGCCAGTATAGAAATGTTCACGCCATCGCAGATTCTTTCAATGACAATTTGAAAGTCACTCTGGGTATCCAGTAATACTCCACAAAATGAAAAAGCGCTCACCGTGAAAGGTGGGCGCTTTTCTCTTTCTTAATCTGTACTTATAAAAGGTATATCACATCAGCATATCGAACAGTCCAATCATCAGAGGCATCGTCATGATGGAAAGCAGCGTACTCAGAACATACAATGCACTTGAGTGCGCCGCATCACGATTGTAGAGTTGCGCCATTGAGGTGACTGTCGCACAAGACGGCGTAATAGCCGATAGATAGACTGTCATTAAAATTGCTTTACCATCTGCAATCCAGTCAGATGCGTGGAACACGCGAAGTAGGAGCAGAACAATGATAGGAACTACAATCAGACGAAGTGCAACGGGAAGATAGTTGCGCGGTGTACAGAAGACTTTCTTTAACGGCACTTCTGCGATCGCCATACCGGCCAGCAGCATACCCATAGGTCCTATCATAGCACCTACGCTGCTGAGCGTACTCACAATAGGCGAGGGCAGCGAGATATGCAGAAGGTACAAGAGAGTACCGGCGACAATCGCAATCAGGTTGACATTGATCAGAATCTTCTTCCATTCGAGTTTTGCGCCTTCTTGCAGGCAGGCACTTGCGTGCGTCCAGAGAAGAATCAGCTGAACAATGACGAAAGCGCAGGAATACACGACATATTCCTCGCCGAGCAAAGACTGAACCAGGGGGATGACGAGCGCAGCCGCATTGCTGTATATGATGTTGACCTGCTCCACGACATCCAATTTAAGTGGCCTTTTAAAGATAGCATTGAGGACCAGAAACACGACATGCATTCCGACCGCTATGCCCATCGAGTACAAGAGTCCTGTGCGGATCTGCGGCGTATCATCGATTTGAAATGCGTTGAGAACAACGCACGGCATGACCAGATACACGAAAACCACGGATAAAACCTTGCTGTCTGAGGCTTTCAGAAGCCCTGCTTTAACGACTACATAGCCCATCAGAAGAACGATAAACAGCTGGGCTATCTGCTGCATGAGCAATATACTGACTTCCATAATAATCCCTTCCTTCGATTCAGAATAGCGTACTCTTTTCTCGGAAAGTAGTCAATATGCAACATGACGGAAGTTTTTAGCAAATGGCGAAAATCAATGGCTAGTGGCAAAGACTAAGAGTTAGCCATATGTACTGGATACTATGCACAGTTACAGGATGTTGCATTTATGCAAACGGTAGAACTTGATAGAGGAGTTGTAAAATCTATAAAAATAAATGTAAACGCGATGTTTTCTTTGATATAATATAGTTAAGAAGCTACCCCCTAAAGGGAAGGAGGTCTATTATGAAAAGGAGAGTTAGTACAGCGAAAAGAATCGTTGCTGTAGCTTTAGCTGCTACGGTTGCGGTTTCTTTGACCGGCTGCAAGAAAAGAAAAAACACCAACGATACGACGAGTTCGGATGTGACCACGAGCCAAAGTCAGGCTGCGGTTCCGGAAACACCGGAAGTAACTGCCACACCTGCACCGACGGCTACGCCTGCACCGACCGCCACGCCCGCTGAGAACACTGATAAGAAGGACAGCACCACCAGCGAGCCGACTAAGACGGAGAAGCCGAGTACCGGCACTTCGACTTCCGGCGGGACTACCAAACCGGCAGCGACAAAAACACCGGCACCTGCTCCGGCAGCTACTCCGGCTCCTACCGTAAAGCCTCAGGTAAAATACACCTTCACGGTTCGCCGTCATGAGGCGACCTGCACCACGCAAGGCTACGATGAGCATATCTGCCATGAGTGGGGCGGCATGAACTACAATGACCGCTTTGTTCCGGCAAAGGGACACAGTTGGGATGGCGGTACAGTCACGAAGGCTGCTACTTATACCGAGACCGGTATCAAGACCTTCAAGTGCAAGGAATGCGATGAGACGCGCACCGAGGAAATCCCGTCTCTCGACAAGACATATCATATCAAGAGCGTTGTTGCTCCGACCTGCACCGCTGAGGGTTATACCATCTATGAGTGCAATGAAGTCCCCGGCCTGACCTACAAGGGCGATTACAAGGCAAAGCTGCCGCACGCCTACGATGCCGGTAAGGTCACAAAGCCTGCTACCATCTACGAGAAGGGTACGAAGACCTTTACCTGCACTTCCTGCGGTGCTACATACACGGAAGATATCCCGGTAGTCGAAAAGACCTGGCATAAGGGCAATACGGTAGCGCCTACCTGCACAGAGAAGGGCTATACCATCTACATCTGCGACCAGGATTCCGCTCTGACCGAAAAACGCGATTATACGAATGCACTGGGCCATGCTTGGGACGCTGGTACAGTCACAACGGCAGCGACCTGCACGAACGCTGGTGTTAAGACCTATACCTGCACCCGTAATGGCTGCAATGAGACTAAGACCGAGGAAATCCAAGCACTGGGTCATAAGTGGGATGATGGCACTGTAACGACGCCCGCCACCTGTGAGGGTGTCGGCGAGAAGACCTACAGATGCCAGAATACCGGCTGCACAGAGACCAAGACCGAAGAAATCGCGGCTCTGGGGCACAAGTGGGATGATGGCACTGTCACCAAGGCTCCTACCTGCACTGAGGACGGCGTCAAGACTTTCACCTGCCTGAACGATGCAACCCATACCTATACGGAAGTTGTTCCTGCGACGGGACATGCTTGGGACGATGGTGTTGTTACCAAGGAAGCAACTTACGAAGAAGATGGCGAGCGCACCTACACCTGCCAGAATGACAAGACCCATGTGCATAAAGAAGTAATTCCTGCTTTGGGCTATACCTTCACGGAAACTGTCGTTGCTCCTACCTGCACTGAGGACGGTTATACGCTGCATACCTGCAATGAGAATCCCGCAAGGACATACAAGGATACGCCTGTTGCTGCGCTGGGCCATCAGTACAAAGAAGTCACCACTCCAGCTACCTGTGGTGCTCTTGGCAGCGTAGACAATGTCTGTGAGCGCTGCAACGATAAGCAGCATGTGAGTGACCTTCCTGCCACCGGCAAGCATCAGTGGGATGAAGGCGTTGTAACGAAGGAGCCGACCGCTACTGAGACCGGCATCAAGACCTTCACCTGCAAGATTTGCCAAGCAACAAAGACCGAAGATATTGCTAAGGTGCATAACCACGATTATACGCGCCTTGGCGAAATCATCGAGGGACCTTATTGCGAGACTGAAGGCAAGCGTTGGATGTACTGCAGCTACGAGGGGTGCAACGAAAGAGTGTTGATGCCTGTGCCCGCTATCGGTTACCATGATTGGGACACCGAGCACACCGAATGCCTGAAAAAGGCTACCTGCACCGAGAAGGGCACCATGCTGATGCACTGCAAGCGCGACGCTTCCCATACCATGACCTACGACTACGGCGGTACTGGTCACATCTGGGGCGAGGGTGTCATCACTACCCCGCCTACTTATGAAGAGTACGGTGAAAAGACTCTGCATTGCAAGAAATGCGATGCGACCAAGACCGAAAAGGTCCTGCCCACCAAGTACACCTTCACCGTTACCGTTGTTCTGCCGACTTGTACCGAAGACGGCTACACGATGCATAAGTGCAATCAGGATGACAGCCTCTCCTACAAGGACAACATTGTACACTCCACCGGTCATCGTGCCGCTAAGCGTGTTATCGAGCCCACTTGTAAGGAAGAGGGTCGCACCGAAATCTACTGCATCGTCTGCGGTGATGTGAGCAGCACTTTCGATTTCACGCCCAAAAAAGACCACACTTGGGATAACGGTGTCGTTACTACTGAACCCACGGCTCAAAAAGATGGCGTCAAGACCTACACCTGCACGGTTTGCAATGAAACAAAGACTGAGACCATCCCGCGCCTGAACAGCAGCGGCAAGTAATCTGCACGCTTACAAAAAGCACAAGAAACACAAAGAGGAGCGTCTGCTTTGGCGGACGCTCCTTTTGCTTTGACTGAAAAACTGCATAAGTGCTCTAGAAAATCTTTTTGACATTGTTTGTCGCACTTGGTAGAATGATGACAGAAAAGAAAGAATGCAAATCCTATGGGGAGGTTTCGGGTATGCTGCAGATTGCAATTATCGAAGACGAAGCAGATTTGGCTCAGCAGACAAAGGATAATGTTGTTCGCTATCTTAATGAGCATGGACTCGAAGGCAATATCGCGGTGTTTAACGATGGCATGGATATTGTTGAGAACTACAAACCCATATGGGATATTCTGCTGTTGGATATTGAAATGCCGCTACTAGACGGTATGAGTGCTGCTCAGAAAATCAGAGAACAGGATGCGACTGTCGTTATGATTTTTATTACCAGAATGGCAAAGTATGCCATTAAGGGTTATGAAGTCGATGCACTGGATTTTATTCTAAAGCCAATCACCTATGCGCAGCTTTCTATGAAACTGCCTCGCGCCATTGAACGAGCCTCTCAAAGGCAGAAACATCATCTTTTTGTTACGGTAAATGGAGAAAAGCAGCGAATTGAGAGTTCGGCAATCTACTACATTGAGGTGCGGGGGCATTGGCTGTATCTGCATCTGCATAATCAAACCCTGGAGGTTTCCGGTAGTTTGCAAGAAATTGAAGACCGCCTTAAAGACCAGCAGTTTTCGAGATGCAGCAACAGCTACTTGGTAAATCTTCGACATGTGGATGCTGTAAAAAAAGACTCTATTGTTGTTGGCGCGAACACACTTCCCCTTAGTCGCGGTCGAAGAAATACATTTCTCAGCGACCTGGCAAATTCTGTGACGGGAGGAAATATGAAGTGAATTCGCTGCAAGATATCTTCAAAATTTTGCATCAACCGGTTCAGTTATTGATTGCAGCACTCATGTTTGCTTACAAAGAACCAAAAAGAAAGTTTTGGCTGATTCGTGCTGTACTGGCAGCAATCTTAGGATTTTTGGTTTTGAAGCTTTGCATTACCGCATCACCAGAAATCCTTTTGAATAGCTTTTTGACTTCTTTGGTATGGAGCATAGGCAGTTTTCTTATCCTGCTTTCTATAGAATACTCGATGTTTGATGTAAAACTCAAAATGGCTGCTTATTTCACTACATTGGCTTACCTTACTCAGCATGTCGCTTTTTGTGCGTGGGATGCTATTCAGCCCGGAGCAGGTTATAATGAACCTCATTACTGTTCCCTCAAAGACATAGTAGTAGATGCCTTCATTCCCTTTGCTGTATTTGCATTGGTATATGCCGTGATATATCTCTTGATTGCACGACCTATGGTTAAACATGGGTATGCTTCGGTGAGCGTCGGGTATTCTTTTACGACAATGATAGCGGTCCTACTAATATCTATTGTGTTTAGTTCGGTTGTTCAGACCAGCTTTCAGCACCAGAATTACCTGTATCGGTGCTGCAGGATATATTCGATGATATGCTGTGTTCTGATATTGTGGCAGCAGGTGAGTTTTCAAAACAAATTGGCGCAGCAAGAGGAGCTATCCCTTCAAAAGCAGTTGTGGATGCGCCATCAAGCGCAATATGAACGAGCATCGGATAGTGTGAAACTTATCAATCATAAATGCCATGCACTGAAATGCCAGCTGTCAGAGTTGAAGAAGATTGTGGCACAAACAGGTAATGCACCGGGAAATACAGTTCTTCAAGAAATCGAAAACTCAGTATCGGTATATGACTCTATCATTGAGACAGGAAACGAAATTTTGGACACGATACTGACCGAAAAGAGCCTGTTGTGCGCTGCAAATGATATTACCTTTACCTGTGTTGCCGATGGAAAGGCAGTTGGTTTTTTAGAGGCGGTTGACCTGTTTTCAATGATAGGAAACGCCCTGGACAATGCAGAGGAAGCCGTTCGTAAGCTTGAGGACCACGACAAGCGTGCGATTTCCGTAAGCATCTTCTCGAGACATGGCATTGCCATCCTTCAAGTGGAGAACTTCTACGAGGGAGACTTGCGTTTTGTTGACGGCCTGCCCGTTACGACAAAAGGAGACCCGAACTATCATGGGTTTGGTTTAAAGAGCATCCGGAGTACAGCGGAGAAATATGGCGGTACGGTTTCCGTCCAAGCGGAGGACGGGCTGTTCCTGCTTCGTGTGGCACTGCCTGTTGAAACTGAATAAGCAATACCTGATTGCCGGGGAAACCCCGGCAATTTTCTTTTTTGTGCAGAGTAGGAACAAAAAACGACCACTTAGGAAATACGACCTCCTTTTTTTACAGTTTCAGGTATAATGCAGACAAATGACCGAGTCCGGTCAATCAGAAGGAGGAATTCAAATGTCAAACACTGCCCCTGCAAAACAAGTATGCAAGCCGAAGAAATTGCCATTTGTCATAATGTGCATTCTGAGTGCTATTGTTGCGGTACTGAATGTACTGCTTTGTGTGCTTGTTCCGAAATACTACACAACCATCAATAGTTTCCTATACAAGGGACCGGATGCGGATAAGGTGGCTGCTTTCCGTCAGGCTTCTGCGGATATGACGCAGAAGGTCGAAAGCGAAGGTATTGTCATGCTGGAAAATAAGAACCAGACTTTGCCTCTCGCTTCCGGAAGCAAAATCAATCTCTTTGGTTATGGCTCTCGTGACACTGTCTATGGCGGCTCCGGTTCCGGTTCCGGTGACAGCAGCAATAACATTACCTTGGAGCAGGGCTTGACTAACGCTGGATTCTCGGTCAATCCCGAACTGGTTTCTTTCTATAACGACCATTTTGTTGAGCGTATTGGTGTCGGTTTCACCGGCAACAACTTTGACATTAACGAGCCTGCTGTCAATGAATACTCTGACGAGATGATTGCAAATGCAAAGGCTTATTCGGATGTGGCCGTGTTTGTAGTGTCTCGTCTCGGCGGTGAAGGTGCAGACCTTCCCATGGATATGGACCCGAATGCAACAACGCATATTGTTTCTTCCGGTAAGGACATTGAGCAGGTTGTAAAAGGCGGTGACGCCGGTAAGCACTACCTGGAACTGCAGAGTGTTGAGCAGCAGGTTCTGGATATGCTGAAGGAGAACTTCGGCACGGTAGTTGTTCTGGTCAACTCCACAAATGCCATGGAACTCGGTTTCCTTGAGGACGAGGGCGTGGATGCGGCACTCTGGATTGGATGCCTGGGTTCTACCGGTGCAAATGCTGTCGGTGAAGTATTAAGCGGCGTAGTGAATCCTTCCGGTCGCACTACCGATACATTCGCCTATGCGGTTGAGAGCGCTCCCAGCTATTATAGCATTGGCGCTTATAACTATACAAACTGTGAGTGGGTAAACACCAGCCCCATAGGCGGCGGTGCTGCTCCGGACTTCTACCATTATGTCGATTATATCGAGGGTATCTATGTAGGCTATCGATACTATGAAACAGCCGCTGAGGATGGATTCATTGACTACGACGCCACGGTTCAGTATCCTTTCGGCTACGGTCTTTCTTATACGGACTTTGAAGAAAGCATCTCTGATTTTTCGTTTGACGGCAACAATGTGACCATGACGGTCAATGTGAAGAATAACGGCTCTGTTGCCGGTAAAGATGTAGTAGAGGTCTACTACTCTGCACCGTATACTGAGGGCGGAATCGAGAAGAGTTCTGTCGTTCTCGGAGCCTTTGGCAAGACTGGAATGATTGAACCCGGTCAGAACGAATCTGTGACTTTGACTTTCACTGCTGAGGATATGGCGTCTTACGACTATACCGGCGTGAAAGCAAAGGGCGGTGCCTATGTTCTCGAAGCGGGCGAATATACTATCAGCCTGCGCAGCGACAGTCACACGGTCATTGATTCTCGGACTCTTACCATCGACAAGGATAGAATCTACAACGACTCTAACGATGGTGCCCGCTCTACTGACGATGTCGCAGCAACCAATCAGTTTGACTATGCTTCTTTTGGCGAATGCACAAGCTATGTGAGCCGTGCCGATTGGGAGGGAACTTTCCCCAAAGAGCGAGCCGCTGCGAGCCGTGAAGCCGGTGCTGCCGCTCTGGAGGCAATCAACAATACATCCAACGGTCTGGTTGACACAGCCGAAGACATTGCCGTTGTAAATCATGACCTTAAGATTGAAGATATGAAGGGTCTTGCTTATGATGACCCGAAATGGAATGATTTTCTGGAGCAGATTCCGGTCAGTGAGATGGTTAATCTGGTTTCCAACGGCGGCTGGGCAACACAGGAAGTTCCGTCTGTAGGCAAACTGGGCTATACTGAAGTTGACGGTCCCAACGGTATCAACAACATTATGGCAGGCTCTACCGGCAATCAATTCTGCGCACAGTCCGTTCTGGCATGCAGCTGGAATACTGAGCTGGCATACGATATGGGCGAAACCTTCGCGCAAGAAGCGGTAGCTATGAAAATCGCTGCTCTGTATGCCCCGGCTATGAACATTCATCGCAGCCCGTTCAGCGGCCGTAACTACGAGTATTATTCTGAGGATGGTCTGCACTCCGGTAAAATGGCTGCTGCTGAAACGCAGGGTATTCAGTCTCAGGGTGTTACGGCCTACTGCAAGCACTTTGCTGTCAATGACCAGGAGAGCAACCGCGATTCCGGTGGTCTACTGACTTGGGTGAATGAGCAGGCAATGCGTGAAATCTATATCAAGCCCTTTGAGATTGCCGTTAAGGAAGGCGGCACACGCGGAATCATGTCCTCCTTCAACCGTATCGGTGAAATCTGTGCTGCTGAAAATGCTGATTTGCTCACTACTGTCCTGCGCAACGAATGGGGCTTCCGTGGCGCTGTCATTACCGACTGCATCCTTCAGCTGTCCTATATCAACATTGACCGTGCAATCGCAGCAGGCAATGACTTGATTCTTTCTTTGATGAATATGCAGGCTCCGAGTGAGGCAGTCACCAATTCTCCTGCCGGTCATCAGGTCCTTCGCACTGCTACGCATAATATCCTTTATACCTCTGCTAATAGCATTGGTCAGGAAGTCAGCGCTATCCCGGTTCCGTACTGGCTGTATATCACGGTTGCGGTTGTCGATGCTGGCCTCATCGCACTGTGCGTGTTTTACTTTGTCCGCCGCCGCAAGAATGTTAAGCGTTGGAAAGAGCAGAATTCTGTGCAGGCTTAATATGGAGGAGCAGAATGGAGTTCTGGAATCGCTTTGCAGCCAAACACCCTGAAACTGCAAAATGGGTACGAGAAGGCGGACTGTTTGTCATCGTATCGAATCTCATTACTGTTTTCAAGTATCTGCTCTTGCAGTTCTTGCCGAAAGCATTTGCAAGTTTGCCGATAGTTGATTTCGGCTGGCCGGGTATTCCTGTTACGCTGTTTGGAGAAACCTTTCAGTGGAATATTCTTGGCTACGATGCAGCCCACGGTGGTTTACCGTATTTCTGTGCATACATGATTGCTATGGTCATTGGTGAGTGCATCAACTTCCCGATTCAGCGAAATTTCGTGTTCCGAAGCAAAGGAAATCTGGGAAAGCAGATTGCGGGATATGTGGTCGCATTCTGCATCATTACCTGCATTGTCAACTCAATCAACTGCGTGTGGGTCGCTGTTGCAGGTCTGGTTGTTCCTGATTTCATCTACAACATTGGCACGACCGTGCTAAACGGCGGCGTATCTATGGTCATCTTCTTCTTCGTGAATAAAATGCTGTTTCCGGCCGCAAAAGATTAAGCATGGACAGCAAAAGACCGCCATGACAAAATTCATTTTCTGACATTCTCTTCATTAGCGTTTTTCCTCAGAAAAGGCCGCTGTGCATTATGCATGGCGGCTTTTTCATTGCACGAAAAGAAAAGCAACACTCTGTTTTTGAGCGCTGCAAATCATTCAATCTTTAGTTTTTTGTGTCGAAGGGGTTCAACACTAGAAGATTGGTATTTTGTTAAGAATCGACTTGCAGATACGGCCTATCTGGTTCGGCTCATGGTTCTCGTCGAGGCCTTGGAACATGAGTTCATCTCCGACCTTGTCCTCGATATCTCCCAACACAGACGAATCCTGACTCAAATGATGCAGGTCGCTCTGCACGCCGAGTTCTTCGAGAAAACGGATTTCATCTCTCGTTAGTGATCAGCTTCGGTGGGATTGTCTTGGATTCAACGAGAATAAAGATATCAAAACCCCAAATTTGGATAGGCTTGCAGCAGACAGTGTAAACTATTGTAATCCGTTTACGGTGTATCCTATTTGTACGCCGTCGAGATAGCTATCAGGAATTGCTGAATAAGGTATGAAATAAAGGGGTGATCGATGCCCGTCTGGGCAAGTGCCAAAAATTTTGGCAAATTCTGTGCAACCTGCAGAAGCTAATGGATATCATTGCAAAATAACGCAAAATGCGTTACAATAAAGTTGAGGCGATAACCATGGAAAAAACGATGACACTTAACCTTCGCGTCAACCCGACTGTCAAGCAGCAGGCCGAAGATGTGCTGAAGCAGCTCGGTATCCCAATGGCAACGGCCATTGATATGTACCTGCGCCAGATCATCATGACTGGCGGTATTCCCTTCTCGCTGTCCCTTCCAAAGGCTCCTGCGGCTTTGAACGCTGACACCATGACCGATGACCAACTCCATGCAGCCTTGCAGGTGGGCATCAAGGAAATTCAGAATGGTGATACTGTGGATGCCGCAAGCGCATTTGCACAGTTCAGGGAACAGCACAGATGAAGCACTAATTGTTTATAACAACCTTGGTGTTGAAGGCTATGATTTACCCTCTCGTAAAGCAAACACAAAGCAGTTCACAAACAAAGCAAATACACACTAAAAAGCAAGAGCCCTCGGAGAAATCCGGGGGCTCATTTCTATTATCAAGATGTAAGGATAATCGAAAGCTGAAGTTACAAACAGCATGCGTTTTGCATTAGAATGTCAACCCTCTACACCAACACAGAAATTGGTATAGAGGAATTTTTTCTTCTAAATACTTGACAATATCAGAATGTGCGGCCTCATTGCTTACCGAAGTAAGCAATGAGGCCCTTGTAGTTAGAAAGTAATATTGCGAATAGAAGAACCTATTATGCGCTTACAAAAGCACGAACTTCTTGTACCGAAAGAGGCATGAAGTGTTCGTGCTTTTTTTCGTTTTTGCAAGCGCTATCCAGCATGATCTGTTCGGCTTTCCCATTTTGGCTTGTTCACATTATCCATCAAGTATAATTGATTGCATCAATAAAATGAGTGCGGGAATAAAAGCTTGAAATAAATACTGGAATATAATTCTATTGGAATTTTAACAAAATTCGACAGAAAAAGAGTGAGAACACGTTGAAATGGTTTATTTGAAGGTTGTATTATAACTAATACAGACAAATGCAGTATGATACGAATCATTCGACTGGATGCGGATAGTAAATTGAATACAGTCAGTATGATGGCCACCTAAGAAGTCTTTTTGGCTTCTCTGGTGGCCTTCTTTATAAACCACATGCGGGAATTGTGAAATTTATATTTACGATTCCCAAATCACCTAAGCGACGCAATCCATTGTAACTGAGGGGATAGGTGATTTTGTGGTGAAACTGCTTAGTTGCGCTCGGAGCAGGGGATCTCCTAGATGTGATTTGACCGAAACAATTCAAATCGCTATAGGAGGTCAAAATGACTGAATTAGAAATGTATGAACTTTGGCGCACACTTCGTTTATGGGCCAATTATAATCAGCTTAACCAGACGATAGAAAAGAACTGGCTTAGTAATTCGTTCAACAGCCATATCCTTGATTTGTTAGACAAAGAGGAAATCAAATACAGGTCGGAGAAACGTCTCCTTGGATATAGGAACAAGGGGAAAAGGCGACTTGCTGGTAATGCAAATCAGCCGATTATTATCAGTATTGATGATGTGGCTGATATCATTGATGTTCGTGCGGAAGATGAATTCGCTCGAGTAGAGCTTCTGGTATCATTGAAGCAGGAATTGGAAAGGCTCTCACCCAGAGAGCTAATGATTATTCGTACTTATTTGGATTATCCTATAGAGGTTGTGGCGAGGAAGCTTAAGGTTAGACCCAACGCGATTTCTAAGGCACGAAGAAAAATTGCAAGAGAATTGAGAAAGAAGCTGGTTTGAGATGAAAAGGGAAGAACTGTGGACTCCATCTGCAAGGCGGTTTGAATGCCTGCTCAAGGCTGCGCAGAATGGCGACTATAACGCATACATGAGTTTGATGGCGAGGTTTTTTAAAGTAATGGATGACAAGGCAAGGAATAACTACTTGCGCGATTACGAGATGTTTACGGCACTGGTTGAACGGGTCTCAGAAGGAATCTTTGGTTTCAGTTCCGAAGATGCGTATCAGCGTGAATTGAACAAGGAAAAACACCCGTCAAAGAAGCGGAAGAAGTTCGGACGCAGGTGATGATCTGAGCGATAGTAGTTAATATTGATTCAAATGAAAACGGATTGCTGCAAGCGTAGCAATCTGTTTTTATTTGAATCAGTTGCGTTTTAAGCAAAATATGAATCGTGTACCAATTGACTGTTACATATAACAATCTATCGAATTTTAGCCTCATTCACCTTATGAACAAGGGTGTATTTGTAAAATGTGCTGAATTTGTGTACTTGTATAATTAAAGTGAATCCGATTTGTTGATAAATGTCGAATTGTGTGCTATTATATCAATACATATATTGGGAAAATATTGCGTTGGTAGACTGCTGAATTGTGCTAAGGATTTTCCATGAGTAATTTGTGGGAATGCCTTTTGCTGCTCAAAACTGCTTTCCCTGACTTCAATTGCAGTATTGAAAATAATATGTGTGCAAAGAAGAACGAGGAGTAAGAACATGACAAGGTTTAGGCATGACTTGATTTTGCGGATGATAAAGCTGTTAGATGCTGTGCTTGTGACGATACCATTTGCAATGTGCTGGTATCTATACTATGCTAAGCGCGTTGCATCGCCGTATTATGCAAATGGCGATTACCTGGTCGTGGCACTGTTCTTTGTGCTGTTCATCATCTTTGGACGCGTTTATGACGCCTTTCTGATGTCGATGCAGCGTATCTCCGAAATTATCTACGAGCAATTTTTGGCGGCTGCGGTCAGCGATTTTATCATGTATGTCGTGATCTGGCTTTTGTCCAAGCACCTGCCCAACATTCTTCCTGGCGTGGCAGCTCTTGTGGGACAGGTTATTATGGCCTCAATTTGGGCTTATAACGCTCACCACGCCTACTTTAAAACCTTCCCGCCGCAAGCCACAGCTGTTATTTATGATACCAGACGCGGTATGGAGCGGCTGATTGGTAAGTACGGTCTTGATGCCAAGTACAAAGTGGTTTCCACAGCTATGGCGGGGGAGTGCATCGAGAATCTTTCCATGCTGGACGGCATCAGCACAGTGTTTTTGAGCGGCATACACAGCCATGATCGGAATATTATTCTGAAATACTGTGTAGAAAACAACATTACTGTATTTGTAGTACCTCGCATCGGTGACACCATTATGTCCGGTGCACATCACATGCACATGTTCCACCTGCCGATGCTTCGTGTTGGCCGGTATAATCCTCAGCCGGAGTATCTGTTTGTAAAACGACTGCTGGATATTTTCATTTCTGCTATTGCGCTTGTGATTCTGAGTCCGATCTTCCTTGTGACGGCTATTGCCATCAAAGCAACGGATCACGGTCCAGTATTTTACAAGCAAATTCGTTTAACGAAGGATGGCAAAGAATTCGGTATTCTCAAATTCAGAAGCATGCGGGTCGATGCTGAAAAGGACGGCGTCGCCCGTCTTTCCAGCGGCGAAAACGATGACCGCATCACGCCCGTTGGCAAAATCATCCGTGCTTGCCGCGTTGATGAATTGCCGCAGCTTATAAATATCTTGAAGGGTGACTTGAGCATCGTCGGCCCCCGTCCGGAGCGTCCCGAAATCGCTGCTCAGTACTGCGAGGAGATGCCGGAGTTCGCGCTGCGGTTGCAGGCCAAAGCTGGCCTGACTGGGTATGCGCAGGTTTATGGCAAGTACAATACTACTCCTTACGACAAACTGACTATGGATTTAATGTACATAGCTCATCCGAGCATTGTCGAAGATTTGAAAATTATGTTTGCGACAGTGAAAATCCTGTTTATGCCAGAAAGCACCGAGGGAGTTTCTGAGGGCCAAACCACGGCAATGAGTGAAGAAAACAACTAAATATCGACTTTTTTGTGCATTTTGAGCTGCTAAAAATTGGAAGAAATTCCAGAGCAGAATCGGGCATAAATACACCTCTTACGGTGGCGTGGTGCTAGAAAGCTGGTAAATTGACCTGTACAGGGGCAATGTACCACTTCTGACAGTGCAAAATGAGGTCAAGTTAAGGCTTTTACGCCCCCCAAAAGCACTTTTATGGATGCAGCGGTAGCCGCTGAGTTTATGCCAGATGGCACTGTGAGAGGATGTACTGACACTGTGGTGATTTTCACATAGCGTTACCGGGGCTGAACAATGATAACATCACCTGCGATTTCATCCCGGTCTTGGAGATAACAGGTTGGGTGTGAGAATCTCATGGTCGCAGAGATGCTCATTCGTGTAGGGTAATCCGGCAAAAGCAAGAGAGCTACCGTAGCGTGGTTAAGTGGAACCTGGAATAAACACATGAGCTACCGTGCCGGGAGATAGTACTATCAGGACTAAAGACGGGAACTACTGTGGCAATGATTTGTCCATTGCACCAGTTCAAAGACATAGCGGCAGTGTGACTCACACTGCTGAGGACGATTAGTAGAGCTTTATAAAGAATAAACGGCTCAGACTCTTTGAGATTGAGTCTGGGCTGTAATCTTTGATATGCGGAGAGGGACTATGAGTGTTGTGGAATACAGAGAATACTCCGTTCTTATGTCGGTTTATCACAAAGAGAAGCCGGAGTATCTGAAGCAGGCGATAGAGAGCATACAAACGCAGACGCTCTCCACAAATGATTTCGTGCTGGTATGTGACGGAACGCTGAACGAACAGCTAGATGGTGTGATTGCTACAAAGCAGCAGGAGATGGGTGAATCTCTGAATGTTGTCCGCCTCGCGAAGAACGGTGGACTTGGCAACGCACTTAATGAAGGCATCAAGCATTGCAAAAATGAGTTGGTCGCCCGAATGGACAGTGATGACATTGCGTACCCGGATCGCTGTGAAAAACAGATTGCTGTGTTTAACACACATTCGGAGGTGAGCATTTGCTCCGGCATCGTGGAGGAGTTTACCACTGATCCGAACACCGTTGATACGAAACGGGTGCCGCCGGAGACGAATGCAGAAATCGTAGAGTTTGCAAAGAAGCGTAATCCTTTTAATCACCCCTGTGTGATGTATAAGAAGTCCGCAGTCGAAGCAGTTGGCTCCTATCAAGATTTCTACTTACTGGAGGACTATTACCTCTGGCTTCGGATGCTGATGGCAGGATATCAGGGTTACAACATTCAAGAGCCGCTGCTCCATATGAGAGCTGGCTCAGATATGTATTTAAGAAGAGCCGGTTGGAAATACGCCAAGACGCAGGCAAGACTGTTCAAGTTTATGAAACAGCAAGGCTTTATTGGAGAAGGACAGTACATAAAGAGCTGCGTGATTCGTAGTGGATCATCGTTGGCTCCGAATTGGCTGCGAAAGTTTATGTTTAAGAAAGTGCTGAGGAAGTAAAGAGGAGTTTTTGCATGAAAATTGGAATCCTTACTTATTATGGTGTTCATAATCATGGAGCGGTTTTGCAGGCCAATGCGCTGAAAACTGTGCTGGAACAAAAAGGACATGAGTGTGGTTTTCTTGAGTTTGAGCGTAGTTACTCGAACATTTCTCAGCAGCAAGCTAACAAGTATAAAATTGGGCTAGGCAGTATTGGTTTCTATGCCAAGTACATGATGGAAAAAGGCATAGGAAATATTCTTTATAATGTAAGCAAAAAACGGACGCTTGGGAAATTTAGGAACGCCAATATTCCGATGATGGGTAAGTATGAGGAATTTACAGGGGATTTGGCTGTAATCGGAAGTGATGAAGTTTTTAGCCTTGAAATTGGTGTCAATCCATTTCTGTATGGTAACGAATTAAAAACGAAGCATATTATTAGCTATGCAGGTTGCTTTGGCCCTACGACGTATGAAGAGGTCGTTAAACAAGGACAGCAGAAGATGATTTCAGATGGACTTCATCGGATGGATGCAGTTTCCGTGAGAGATCAAAACTCGATGGATACTGTAAAAGAAACTGCTGGAATTGACGCAACACTTGTATGTGATCCGGTTATTCTCTATGGATATGAAAAGGAGATGCGATCCTTTACTCCACCGATGAAGGACTACATTCTTATCTACTCGTATGATAAGAACTTGAATGATGAAGCAGAATATAACCATATCAAGAAATACGCAGAAAAGCACAATCTGAAGATTGTATCAGTGGGCTACTACCATAAATGGTGCAAGTCTATTGATGCGTCACCGTTTGAGCTACTGGGATGGATCAAAAATGCAAACCTTGTTGTAACAGATACATTCCATGGTTCCGTGATGTCTATCATTTGCAACACCCCGGCAGTTGTAAAACTGCGTGGCAATCAGAATAAGCTGCGATTCCTTTTGTCGGAATACGGTCTGCTGGACAGAACAATTTTGGATTTTTCGGAAATGGAAAGCGTTGCAGACAAATCTGTGGATTTTGCTAATGTGAATGCCGCAATTCAGGAACGCCGTGCTGCTTCTATGAAGTTCTTGGATGATGCACTTGCTGGCTGCCGGTGATGAGGAAAAAGTATGTTGACGGTTGATTATGAAAAATGTACAGGCTGCGGGGCGTGCGTTCAGCGTTGTCCGAAGCGGTGCATTTCATGGACACAGAGAGAGTTTGGATTTCGATATCCACAAATTGATAAAGATGCCTGTGTAAATTGTGGTCAGTGCGAAAAAGTGTGTCCTATCGATAAGGCACTCGAGGTTTCTGCCGAGCAGAAAGCGTATGCGGCTGTACATAAGGATGATGAAGTGCTGGCGAAAAGCACAAGCGGCGGGGCGTTTACTGCCATCGCCGATGCCGTCTTTGCGCAAGGCGGCATTGTGTATGGTGCAGCGATGCTGGATGGTATGCAGGTTAAGCACATTCGGACAAGCGGTAAGGATGACTTTGAGGGACTGCGGAGTTCTAAATACCTGCAAAGTGATACCGGAACCACTTATCAGATGGTTGAGCAAGATTTGAAGCAGGGAAAAACAGTCCTATACTCTGGGACTCCTTGCCAGATTGACGGGTTGAAGAACTTCTTGGGGAAGGACTACGAGAATCTTTATACCGTAGATATTGTGTGCCATGGAGTTGGTTCTCAAGCCTACTTTGACAAGTACATGGATTATGCCAGAGAAAGATACGGCAAGATAAAGGCACTACGGTTTCGATCCAAGGAATATGCGGGGTGGAGCTGCGGCGGCGGCGTCGTCGTCGTCGATTCCTCTGATTGTCTGAAAAAAATCCCGTATCGGGATTTTGATAATTACTACTATTCCTATTTCCTGTCGGGAGATATCTACAGAAAAAGCTGCTACTCCTGTAAGTATGCAAATACCAATAGGGTGGGTGACTTTGCGCTGGGAGATTATTGGGGCGTGGAGGCGTTGAATCTTCCGCTACAGACTGAAAACGGCTGCTCTCTGTTGCTGGTAAATAATCGGCATGCAATGCAGCTGTTGGATGAAATAGAGAGCCTTGATAGGGTGGAAACGACAGTCGAACAAGCGGCGCACTGCAACAAACAGCTGAACGCACCTTCAAAATTGATGGATAGCCGACAAAATCGAATCGGAGAATATGAGTCGATGAGTGGGCAACAGATTCAGAAAGAGTATCTGAAAAACCATCGAAAGACTGTTGTGAAGGGACAGCTCAAGGCACTGATGCCGTATAAATTAAAGTTGCTGATTAGAAGAGCAAGAAAGTGACGGGGGATAAGTTGTGGTAACTATTAGGATCAAGGGTGGACTTGGAAATCAGCTTTTTCAGTATGCTGCAGGGTATGCTTTAGCAAAAAGGATGAATCAAAAGTTGAAATTGGATAGCTCTTTTTTCCCGCAGCAGACACTCCGTGGTTTTAAGTTGGGATATCTTAATGTGACATTTGGCGATGTTGTCGTACATCAGAGTGGACTTGTTAAAGCATATAAAAATAAGTACTTAAATAAGACACTCCGGAAAGCCAATGTGCGGGCTCTTCTGTGTGGAAAGCAAACAAAATATTTGCTGGAAACAAGGTCAGATATTGTACCGGAATTCTTTACTATTAGTGCTCCCAATATCTATCTGGATGGGTACTATCAGAGCGAAAAGTATTTTAGGGAATACAAAGTCGATTTGATTAAACAGTTTACGCCCAATTATCCTAGTGAAGCGGAATATGAATCGGTTCTTGCTGAAATTCAAGGTCGCGAGGCGGTTGCGGTTCACGTGCGCCGGGGAGATTTTTTGAGTGCGCAGAATGATCCTAATCCGAATCATTATTTACTGGGAGAACAATATTATCACAACGCGCTTAAATATGTTACAGAGCATCTGGAAAACCCAGTGTTTTTCTGGTTCTCTGATGATATTGACTGGGTAAAACAAAACTTTGGCGAAAGAGAGAACTTCCGCTTTGTTAGTTTGCATACAAAACATGCAGATATTGATGAGATGATGCTGATGAAAAATTGTAAGCATATTATTGCAGCAAATAGCACTTTCAGTTGGTGGGCCTCGTGGCTCAACGAGCATGAAGAAGCAATGCACATCTGCCCGGCGAAGCGGTATGGCAATCTATATATGATTCCGGATGGGTGGACTAAAATAGCAGTGGAGTAATAGAAGGAGCAATACTATGAGCAAAGTGAAATTGTTGTATATTATAACTAAATGCAGTAAAAGCGGACCAATTAATGTGCTCAATAGTATTATAGATAATCTGGATCGAGGTTTGTTTGAAATCTATTTGATTTCAACAAGTGAAGAAGATAGTTGCAGATCGATGCTGGAGGACTTTACCAGAAAAGTTGACCACTATCAATATATTAGGCTCTCTCCTAAAGATGCTGTGTTGGGAAATATAAAAAAATTGGAAGCAGCTATCACGCAAATTAATCCTGATGTGATTCATTCGACGGGTGTTGTTCCGGATTTGGCAGTTAGTAGAATATGCCCTGATAAGCATATGCTGATTGTGCATTCAAATGTCATGGTTGATAATGTTTATTTGTGTGGAAAGCTCAAGGGAACAATGCTGGCGTTTTTAAATCTGTTTTTGTTTAGAAGAGCAAAATGTGCAGTAGCTTGCTCAAAAAGTTTGAGTGACATATATAAAAAATATGGGTTGAATTTACCGTATATAAGGAATGGTGTTTCGGTAAGCCAACTACATGATATTGATAAGTCTGAATTGAGAAAACAATTGGGGCTGCCAGCTGACAAAACAATTTATATTTATACAGCATCTTTTAATCAACGAAAGAACCACTCTTTTTTGGTTAAAGCCTTCAGCCAAACTGGTAATCAGGACGCTGTTCTCCTTTTACTTGGGGATGGTGAAACGTTTGAGAAAAATAAGAAAATTGCATCCAGTAATAATGTGATTTTTGCTGGTAGGAAGAGCAATGTGATTCCTTACCTTAATGCGAGTGACTATTTTATTTCATCAAGCTTACAAGAAGGTATGCCAATGGCTGTCCTTGAAGCAATGGCTTGCGGCTTACCCGTGTTGCTTTCCGATATTCCTCAACATGAAGAGATATTTGAGCTGAATCATGATGTCGGTTGCATTTTTCAAAACAATTCTGATAGAAGCTTAAATGACCAAATTATAGCTCTGACAGAAAAGAACTATGATAAGATGTCTCGCGAGGCATATGACACGGTTGAAAAATACTTCAATGCAAAAGTAATGGGAAAACAATATCAGGAATTATACATTGAACTTGCACATAAATTTAGATGATAGAGAAAGTGAGAACATCAACGAATGTGGGTCTATATTACAGGGTGTTTGGCATCAGTTGTGATGATGTGGTTCACCTCGAAGGTAAAGTATAAAAGGGAAAGCGCATGGCATAGTTTTCTTGTTGCTTTTTTCTCAGCACTCCCATTGATTTACATTGCTACAATTCGATATAACGTTGGAAAAGATTATATGAATTACAAAAATCTTTTCATTCGGATAGCGGATGGGTCGAACAGATATAGTGTTGAACCGTTATATCTTTGGCTTAACAAGGGTTTGGCAGCAGTAGGGTTCGATTATGTAAGTGTGTTCTTTGCAACATCTTTTATTTTCCTGCTGTTTATATTTCTTGCTATTTATAATGACTCGCCGAATCGAATGCTAAGTGCATTTTTAGTGGTTTGTACAGGGTTTTATTTTACATTTATGAATGGCACCCGACAGATGATGGCTTGCGCCATCTTATTGTGGTCACTTAAGTATGTGAAGGAAAAGAAATTTGTTCCATATTTAATAACGGTAGTTATAGCAGCGGGATTTCATTATACAAGTCTTATTTTTATTGTTGCCTATTTTATTGGTAACTGGACCATAAATAGAAAATGGCTTATAGCCTTGACGGGTATGGCATTTTTATTGTCCACTCCATTGGCAAATCTTCTGAATAGGATAATATCATCCAGCTATTATTCGGGCTATGTTGGAGGACAGTTTGACGTAGAGGCAAAAGGCTATGTGACCTTATTAATAACTGCAGCAATCATGGCTTTTGCAACAGTATTCTACGAAGATAGTGCGGAATACAAGTTATATTACAACTTGCAAGCCGTTGCTTTGGTACTTGCAGGATTAAATGGCAAGGTTGTCTTGGTGAACAGAATCCGCTGGATTTTTGGATTGCCGGTTATTATTTTAGTTCCGTTAGCAATTTCAAATATAAAGAATGAAAAGGCGAGAACCATAATTACGGCTGGTATTGTGATTCTTTATGCTATATATTTTTATTATACAATTGGAATTAATAATAGCAATAACGTTTTGCCATATGATACGATTTTCAACCATATTAACTGAAATGGAGATGAGATAGTATGTGCAACAATGCGCTAAGGAAAAAAGCGGATTTGACTGTAGTTGTTCCGATATATAATGTTGAAAAGTATCTAAAAAAATGTGTTGAATCTATCGAATACCAAACAATATTTGTGGATTGTATTATTCTGGTTGATGATGGTTCAACAGACTCTAGCGGTGAAATTGCTGACTCTTTGGCAGAACAATTTGACAACATAACAGTTATTCATCAGGTCAATGGGGGACTTTCTGCCGCTAGAAATACAGGTTTGGATCAAGCGAAAACAAAATATGTGACATTTGTTGATTCAGATGATTATGTGGATTCTGAGATGTATGAAAACCTGCTAAATATGTTGAATGAAAATGATGCAGATATTTCGATTGGTGGAGTTTGGCGAGAAGAAGAATCTGGAGAGAAAAGTTCTATATATGCTGAGGGAATATTTAAAACATGGAATAAGAGAGAGGCTCTAATTGAGTTGAACAGCTATAGTTATTTTAATATGAGCTTCTGTGATAAAATCTTTAAACGTTCTCTTTTTGAGTCGACAGCGTATGGGAAAACTAGCTTGCGATTTCCTATCGGGAAAACGTGCGAAGACTATTATTTAATGCACCAAGTGGTTGCGCGAGCGGAAAAAATTGTCTATACTTCAACTCCTTTTTATCATTATGTTCAAAGAACGGGAAGCATTACAAGAAATTCAAAGGTGAATATGGGACAAATTGAAGCATCTCTTGCACAGTTGGAGTTTTATCAGAACTGGTTCCCAGACTTGGCATATGTTGCTGAAACGGCGTGCTGTTTTTCGCACATGGGAATATATTCTGCATACACAAGAAAGGGAATAAAATGCCCACATGAACTTCTGGAGAAAATGAGAAAGGTATCTAGGAAGTATTTGAAAAGCGTATTAAGGAACAATAGTATTCCAAAGATTAAGAAGGCACAAGCTATAGCATTTTGCTACTGCATTCCTGTATATGCAGCGGTAATTGGGCGCACTAAGCATAGGTAAGGTGGATGGCATGAGCATTATCAGAACTATTAAGAGACTGTGGAGTAAGAAATCTCCGGAAGCGTAGATTGACTGGATGCGCTCTGAGGGATGCAGAATTGGTAAAGGAACAAAAATCTTTGCTAGACCAAGTGTTGTGTTTGTTGATACGACAAGACCATGGCTGATTGATATTGGTGAAAACGTTCAGATAACGGGGGGAAAATCTTAACGCATGGTTATGATTGGTCAGTCCTAAAAGGAATATATGGTGAAGTATATGGAAGCGCAGGTAAGGTGACGATTGGCAGCAATTGTTTTATAGGCATGAATGCGCTAATTATGAAGGGGGCAACTATTGGGGATAATTGTGTCATTGGATCAGGGAGCATTGTAACAGGAACAATTCCACCTAATAGTGTAGCCGTTGGAAATCCGGCAAGGGTCATATGTTCAATAGAGGATTTCCGAGAGAAAAGATGCAGAGCACAAAAGGCAGAAGCCAAGCAGCTTGTTCAGGAATACTATAGGGTCTACGGCAAAAGACCATCAGAGGATGTCTTGTCAGAGTTCTTTTGGCTATTTGCTTCGAGAGAAAAAACACTAAGAGAAAGCTTTGTCGGAAAAATGAAGTGCGTAAATAATTATGAGGAGTCCATGCGGGTTTTTCTTAATAGTACGCCGGAGTTTAATTCGTATGAAGACTTCTTGAATTTTTGCTTTGAAGATATAAGTGAAAAATGATAAGGGAGGTTTATTAAGTCAAGTGAAGGTCAGCATCATTACATTACATACGGTTAATAATTACGGATCTGTTATGCAAACCTACGCTACTCAACAAATATTTAAAAGATTTGGATGTGAAGTTGAATTTGTTGATTTTTGGAGAGAGAGTAATACTCCAAGAGAAAAGGCTAGGAGATTGCTTAATAGTGCAACTCTTAGAAAACTGAAACCTTTATGGGGAATCAATCAGAAAACAAGAAACATAACATTAAAAGCTTTGGAGCGATATATTCAAAAACACGTGCCCCCGACGTGGAAATTTATTCAAGATAATGTACGGCTGACCCCTAACAGGTATTATTCTTTTAAAGAATTACAACAGAATCCGCCTTTGGCAGATGTATATGTCACTGGTAGTGACCAAGTTTGGAATAGCGAGTGGAATCAGGGAATAGAGAAAGCATATTTTCTTGATTATGCTCCAGAGGGAAAAAAGCGAATTTCATTTGCAGCAAGTATAGGAAAAACCACTTTAGATAAAGCAGAAGTAGAAGAAACAGTTGCATTGTGGAAGAAATATGCAGCAATTTCTGTAAGAGAGGAATCTGCAGTAGCCTTAATGAATTCCTTTGGCTTAAATGCCAATTTGATTCTTGATCCAACTTTGATGCTGACCAGTAATGAATGGAAGGAGATTTCCAGCAAAAGGAAAGTCTTGGATGAACCATATATTTTGGTTTATCAATTGCATGAGAATCCTGAATTTGATTTATATTTAAAGAAACTGGCAGAAAAAACGAAATATGCGATTGTGCGTATTGGATACAGCCATTCAGATCGAAAAAAACCGGGAAAGTGCATAATGCTTCCATCTGTGCCAGATTTTTTAAGCTTATTTTGTGAGGCTACTTGCGTTTTAACTGATTCCTTTCATGCGACGGCATTTGCATTAAATCTCGGAATAGACTTTATTAGTATACTACCTAGTAACTATGGAACGAGAATTGAAAGCATTACAAGACTTACAGGAACAGAAGACCGAATTCTAAGGTCTTATGATGATTTGACAATAGTCGATAGAAAAATTGACAAAGAATCGGTGCAACGTATCCTTTCAGAAGAAAGAAAAAAGGGACTCGATTTTTTGAAATCAGCCATTGAAGTGCATTGAGGGGGGAAAACTTGTGTCAGAAAAGTCTGAAAGCAGAGGAAAATATCTTGCAAAAAATACAGCGATATTTGCAATTGGAAATGTTGCCTCGCGGCTGATCAGTTTTTTCCTTGTACCATTATATACCAATATACTAACTACATCGGAATACGGGGTAGTTGATTTAATCAACACAGTGTGTACAGTTTTGGCACCTATTTTGATTTTAAATATAAGTGAAGCAGTTATGCGATTTGCACTTGACAAGGATGCGGATTGCAAAAAAATAATGAGCATTGGATTAACCGTATTTGCCAGTTCAATCATCATTGGCTTACTAATCCTTCCTATTTCATCGATGTTTTCAGATATTGCTCCGTATGCTATAGATGTATATTTCTACACGATAACCCTAGCTGGAAGCCAGTTGTTTTTATGCTATTTAAGAGGAAGAGAGCAACTAGCTTTATATTCTGCAGGAAGTATATTACATACTTTGACAATCGCTTTGTTCAATATCTTATTCCTGGCGGTTATGCATAAAGGAATCAAGGGATATTTTCTGGCGTATATTTTTTCAAATATAATTACAATTGTTTTTTCTTTCATCGCTGGTAATGTTCTTGAGGTCATAAAAAATTATAGACTTGACATAAAGATGGCAAAGTCAATGGCAAAATACTCTGTTGTGCTGATTCCGAATACATTTATGTGGTGGATTATGAATTCATCAGATCGTGTGATGGTTACGTCAATGATTGGTGTTGCAGCAAATGGAATATATGCTGTGTCGTACAAGCTTCCATCGTTGGTGTCAACTTTAACAGGAATATTCAATCAGGCGTGGAGTTATTCAGCAATCCGTGAAGATGGTTCAGAAGACGAAAATGAATACAACAATAGAGTTTTCAATCGCCTAGTGTCTATTGTAATGCTTCTCAGCATTATGCTCCTAACAATAATTAAGCCATTTCTAAAATTATATGTAGGTGAGAGCTACTATGAAGCTTGGAGATATACGCCCTTTTTGATCGTTGGAAGCGCGTATCTCACATTAGCCACGTTTATGGCGACAAGCTATACTGTTCACAAAGACAGTTTTGGATACCTGTTCTCTGCAACATTCGGCGCATTACTGAATGTGATTTTGAATTTTCTGCTTATTCCAATCATCGGAGTATACGGAGCAGCATTCGCAACCTGTGTTAGTTATATCGCTGTATTTATTTTTAGACTGTTTCATACCCAAAAGTACATCAAATATGATGTGAACAATAAAGAATTTATTGGTGGAAGTATTCTTTTGATGGTGTCCGCACTGGTATTGTTTGTAGATAGCTTTGCTGGTTTTTTAATGCAGGTTGTTGTTTTGATTGTAACGGTAGTCTTGTATGCAAAAACATGGGTTCCTATAATACAAAAAGTGATGCAGAAAACGCTTAGGAGATAATAAAATGTGTAATGATTTGGTTTCGCTAATTGTTCCGGTAATAGAATATGTGTGTATTTCTGTTTCAAAACAGGTTACAGGAGGGTACGCATGAATACGGTTTGTGACATTGATATGTGTGCGGGGTGCATGTTATGTTCTGATTGCTGCCCACACAATGCAATTACGATTAAGAAGTCTTTTCAAGCATACAATGCAGTTATAGACGAGTCAAAATGCATTGATTGCAATTTGTGCCATAAACTGTGTCAAGCTAACCATTGTCCGGATTTTAAAGCACCAATCTATTGGGCACAGGGCTGGGCGAATGATGAGAAAATACGTAATAATGCGTCTTCAGGTGGCTTCGCGACAGCGTTAGAGCTTGCCTTTATAAAGATGGGTGGAATTGTATTTAGCTGCACCTATCGAAACGGCGACTTTATTTTTGAATGCGCGGAAACAGTTGAAGATGTATCGAAGTTCTCCGGTTCCAAGTATGTTAAAAGCAATCCGTCAGGGGTATATAAAACTATCAAACATTACTTAATGATTGGACGGAAGGTTTTGTTTGTAGGGCTCCCGTGTCAGGTTGCTGCTGTTTTAAATTTCTGTGGGTCTACGGACAATTTGTATACTGTTGATTTGATTTGTCATGGGACACCTTCTCCTGAATTGTTGTTTATATATTTAGGAGAGAATAACATTGAGAAGAGTAGTATTCAGAGAGTTAGTTTTAGAGATAAGACGAAATTTCGCTTAGAACAGAATTATAAAAGCCTTACAAACCCAAGAATATCTGATTGCTATACTGCTACATTTTTGAATGGCACAACATACACAGAAAATTGTTATGTATGTAGATACGCAAGGAGTGAGCGGATTTCTGATATTACATTAGGTGACTCCTGGGGAAGTGATTTGGATGAGGAACAACAGGTAAAAGGAATATCCCTTGTTTTAGCTCAAACAGTGAAGGGGAAAAATCTAATTAAAGCGTCGAACCTTGTGTTGAAGGATGTTTCACTCGAGAAGTCTATTCGATACAATCATCAGCTGGAGTATCCTTCATCAAAGAACTTGGCAAGGAGTGTATTTTTCACAGAGATAGATAATTCTGAAAGTTTTTGCAAGGCATACAGAAAAGCATTTCCTAAACAATACAGAAAAGATGTTGTAAAACGGTTGCTACTAAAACTTCATCTTTTTTGGGGGGGGGTAAAAAATAGAATTTGGTATAGGTTGGTTGTTGAGATAAAATAGTGAGGAAAATATAATGCAAAAAAGAAAGGATACAATGAAGGCATTGCACTTATGCGGGTGTTTTTGACTTTTGCCGTGATTCTTAATCATTTTTGGGAAGTGAAAGATCCCGGTTCTCTTCGACCATTGTATTTATTTAGATCGTGTGCGGTGCCTGTGTTTATGATGTTGTCTTTTTATTTGACAGCAAGAAAAGAATAAGTCGATTGGCGTGGCCTTTTTTTGCGTGGGGGGGATAAGCTGGCTTACTCTTTACATAGCGGAACGCATACTTGGAGTGGACATAATAGATGGAATACGAGCGTTATTCTGGCAACTTGTTATCGGACATGCATATCATGTTAATGCACCGTTATGGTATATGGCGGTATTGATATGGATAACCGTATTATTTTATGTTCTTTTTCTCAGTGATTCGAAAGGTTCAATATATATTGTTCATGTGCTCTCTTTTGTGGCATTGATAATGCAATATACCGGATTTAATTATAGCCTATTCAAAGATTTTCCTTTTGAAGTGAAATTTCCATTGGGAAGAATTGCAGAAATGATGCCATATGCAACAATTGGTTATGATTTTTCACGTTTTGATTTGTTAGAGAGAATGCGGACAACATCACGAAGAAAATGGTATATGTGGACAGCACTGATAATGACGATTGTGTTGCTTTGCTTGGGAAAAGAGCCAAAGACTTTTGGATATGGTTATGCGGGACTATTTAGAATTTGTGTTTCAATATGCTTTTTCGTGTGTTTTTTCTTGCTGAATTTTGATGCTTTTCCGTATGTGATCAAGCGTACCTTAATAGTAATAGAAAAACACACTTTAGGAATTTACTGTTTGCACTATATAGTTGGAAATACCGCGCAAATGATTTTGAGTTTAGTTCACATTAGTATTAATCCAATGGCGTACTGCGTGCTAATTTATATTGTGTGCTATATCATTGCAACGATGATTAGTAAAGCGCCGAGCAAATATATACAGCAACTAGTAGATTAATCGTTGACGGAGGAATGAAGATGAGCGACAATCTGACAAGCAAGCAAGCAAGCAAGCAAGCAAGCAAGCAAGCAAGCAAGCAAGCAAGCAAGGAATAGGATGCTGGATATATACAAGGGTCTATTAATAATCTTGGTCGTAATTCGTCATGTACTGCAGTACAGTGTGACGGACGAGGGAGGAATTCTGACTAATACAATTTGGGCGATTCAAATGCCTGGATTTATGCTGGTTTCAGGATATTTTTCGGCCAGAAGCGTTGAGAACACTCATGAATTATCAAAGAGGATTGTTGGCTCAATGCAACATTATGTGCTTCCGTTCCTTTCTTGGTGGTTCTTGGTTAGCGTGCTGCTTCTAGGTGGCTTTGACAGAAATGTACTAACGGCAGCAAATCATATCGCATTTCATGTTGACTCCGGAATGTGGTTTTTATGGGTTATTTTTATACTTTCAATAATAGCAAACATCTGTAATTATATAAGTTCACGGAACACTGCATATTATGCGGTGAAGACAGCTGCTGCCGCGCTTGTCATGCTAGGAATGCTGGGGGTCTTAGGCATCCTAGTTGGTATCCGCTTTATGGGGATAAAGTTCATTTTGTACTATTCTGTATTCTACGGCTCTGGTTGGCTTATACGAAAAACACAGGATACATGGAAGCGGTTTATTGACAAGTATTCGAGCTTGATTGCGTTTGTTGCAATAGTCTGCTTTTCGGCGATTGTTTTCAATTATGATCTGTATCACTGCGAGGATAATTTGATTTCAATCGCATTAAGATGTATTGCAGGATTTTCCGGGAATATCGTACTGCTATGGGTTGCAGATAATTATAAAGAAATTTTTGAAAGAGTCCGTTTAGATTGGACTGGTTTATACACATTGGAAATATACACAACACATATGTATGTTAATGGACTGATGAGTGCTGGAAATACGAGCGGATTCTTTACGGTGACAGGCTTTGGTAATTTTATTGTTTCGCTTATTCTGACAATCACCTTTACAGTGATACTAACGATGATTATTAAAAGCATACCATTTACCAGTTTTCTGCTCTATGGGAAAATGAAGCGCAATTGATAGCATAAAAGAAGGAGGAGGTGTCCAGCAATGAATGACTTGTTTTTACATGATTCACCGGATGCCTCCCCAATTGTTTCCTCTGACCGTGTCCTTTACACGCCAACAACATTTGCAAAGTCTGCACTGCTTTATCTTCAGGAAATCGGTTTTCTGCAGGCCAAACAGCCTCACACTTCCTCGCGCACCCATCTGTCCTCTTACCTGTTTTTCTGCGTCAATTCTGGCTCGGGTGAACTGGAATACCAAGGCAAGAGGCACAAGCTGACAACTGGGGACTGTGTTTTTATTGACTGTCAGCAACCGTACTCCCATAGTACCGATAAAGATCTGTGGTCTTTGTCATGGATTCACTTTTCCGGTGTAACGATGCAGGACATCTATCAGAAATACCAAGAACGCGGAGGGCGCCCAGCATTCCATCCGGAGAATATTACTGCGTTTACAGAGCTGCATAAGTCTCTTTTCACTCTTGCCTCGTCGGATGACTACATCCGGGATATGCGAATCAATGGTAGCCTGAATGAACTTTTGGTTCTCCTTATGAAAGAGTCATGGCATCCAACAGAGTGTTTGGATACTACATTGAAAAAGCAGAATCTTGATCCAATCCGAAATTATCTGGATAAGCATTACACTGAAAAAGTTTCGCTGGATGCATTGGCAGACCAGTTTTTTATCAGTAAGTTCTATCTGACCCGTGTGTTTAAGGAACAGTACGGCGTGAGTATCAATACATATGTCCTGAATCTCCGCATTACAAAAGCCAAGCAGATGCTACGCTTTACGGATAAGAAATTGGAAGATATCGGATATCAGTGCGGTTTGGGTGCACCACATTATTTCAGCCGTATCTTTAAGCAGATCGAGGGGATTACACCATCAGAGTTCCGTGAAAAGTGGTAAACGCTGTATTGACTCTTATGCGGTCGTGTGAATGTAACGGCTTTCTTCAAAAGAGGGCAATATTGTGTAAGCGATTTGCCACGAAAGGCAAGATAGTGAATTCAGTTTTGAGACTATATTCGCTAAAATAATATACGGTATTACAAGAAAACCATGCAGAAGACTGCAAAGACAACAGGAAAGTTGAGGTCAATATATGTCTAAAGTTGCGCTGATTACCGGTATTACCGGTCAGGATGGTTCCTACCTGGCAGAGTTCCTTCTGGAGAAGGGCTACGAGGTCCACGGCATCGTCCGCCGCGCTTCCATCTCCAACACCGCTCGTATCGACCACCTGATCGAGAAGAACGCAATCACCCTGCACGACGGCGACCTGTCCGATTCCTCCGGCCTGATCCGTCTGGTGGGCGAGATCAAGCCCGATGAGATCTACAATCTGGCTGCACAGAGCCACGTTCAGGTCTCCTTCGATGCTCCCGAATACTCCGGCGATGTGGATGCACTGGGCGTTCTGCGTGTGCTGGAGGCTGTCCGTGTTTGCGGTCTGACTAAGACCTGCAAGGTGTATCAGGCTTCTACCTCTGAGCTGTACGGCAAGGTCGAGGAAGTTCCCCAGCGCGAAACCACCCCGTTCCACCCCTACTCTCCGTATGCTGTCGCAAAGCAGTACGGCTTCTGGATGGTCAAGGAGTACCGCGATGCTTACGGCATGTTCGCTGTCAACGGTATTTTGTTCAACCATGAGTCTGAGCGCCGTGGCGAGAACTTCGTCACCCGTAAGATCACGCTGGCAGCCGGTCGTATCGCCGAGGGCCTGCAGGATCATCTAGAGCTGGGCAACATGGATTCTCTGCGTGACTGGGGTTATGCTAAGGACTATGTCGAGTGCATGTGGTTGATCATGCAGCAGGATAAGCCGGAAGACTTCGTCATTGCTACCGGTGTGCAGCACACGGTCCGCGACTTTACCGAGAAGGCTTTCGCAGCTAACGGCATCACCATCCGCTGGGAGGGTACCGGCATCGACGAGAAGGGCTATGATGCAGCTACCGGCAAGATGCTGGTCTGCGTGAATCCTCAGTGGTTCCGCCCGACCGACGTGGACAACCTGTGGGGCGACCCCACCAAGGCAAAGACCGTTCTGGGCTGGAATCCGCAGTCCACTACCTACGAGCAGCTGGTGGAGATCATGGCTAAGCACGACCGTGAGCGTGCAAAGCGCGAAAAGGCACTTAAGGCAGTTCTGTAATTTGGAAAGAAGGCAATTCTATTATGATGGAAAAGAATGCTAAGATTTATGTCGCAGGTCATCGCGGCATGGTTGGCTCTGCAATTGTCCGTGAGCTGCAGCGTCAGGGCTACACCAATATCATCACCCGCACCCACAAGGAGCTGGATCTGACCCGTCAGGATGCTGTGGAAGAGTTCTTCGCACAGGAGAAGCCGGAGTATGTGTTTCTTGCTGCTGCCAAGGTCGGCGGCATCGTGGCCAATCAGGAAGCGCTGGCTGACTTCATGTATGACAATATGACGCTGGAGATGAACGCTATCCACTCTGCATGGAAGAACGGTTGCAAGAAGCTGGAGTTCCTCGGCTCCTCCTGCATCTACCCCCGCATGGCTCCGCAGCCTATGAAGGAAGACTGCCTGCTGACCAGCGAGCTGGAAAAGACCAACGAGGCTTATGCACTGGCTAAGATTTCCGGTCTGAAGTACTGCGAGTTCCTGAACCGCCAGTACGGCACCGACTACATCAGCGTCATGCCCACCAACCTCTATGGTCCCAACGACAACTATCACCCGACCCACAGCCATGTGGTTCCGGCACTGATCCGCCGTTTCCATGAGGCGAAGGTCAACGGTGTGGAGAGCGTTACCTGCTGGGGCGATGGCTCTCCGCTGCGTGAGTTCCTGTACGTGGACGATCTGGCAAACCTGTGCGTCTTCCTGATGAACAACTACTCTGGCAATGAGACGGTTAACGCCGGTACCGGTAAGGAGCTGACCATCAAGGAGCTGACCGAGCTGGTTGCCAAGGTCGTGGGCTACACCGGCGAGATCAAGTGGGATACCACCAAGCCCAACGGCACTCCCCGCAAGCTGCTGGATGTGTCCAAGGCTACCAATCTGGGCTGGACTTACAAGACCGAGCTGGAAGACGGTCTGCGCCTGTCCTACGAGGATTTCCTGAATAATCCGATGCGTGCAGAGCGCTAAAATAAACGATTTGAAAAGGTCGTGTGTCCGTGCAGGGCCACGGCCTTTTTTGTTAAATGATAGGAGAAGTATTATGAATCTGGTGTTATTGTCCGGCGGTTCTGGCCAGCGTCTGTGGCCGCTTTCCAATGATATCCGTTCCAAGCAGTTCATCAAGATCTTCCATCGCGAAGACGGCGAACTGGAATCCATGGTGCAGCGTGTTTACCGTCAGATCAAGGCGGTCGATACCGATGCAACCGTCACCATTGCTACCTCCAAGTCTCAGGTTTCGGCTATCCACAATCAGCTGGGCGAGGAAGTGGGCATCAGCGTGGAGCCTTGCCGCCGGGATACTTTTCCGGCTATCGCTCTGGCAGCGGCCTACCTGAAGGACGTGCAGGGCGTCGGTGAGGAAAAATCTGTGGTCGTCTGCCCGGTAGACCCCTATGTGGAGAATGACTACTTTGAGGCGCTGAAAGCACTGGGAGACCGTGCCGCCGTCAGCAGCGCAAATCTGGTTCTGATGGGCATTGAACCGACCTATCCCAGCGAGAAATACGGTTATATCATCCCCATTGGCAAAGAGCAGGTCAGCAAGGTGTCCATGTTCAAGGAAAAGCCCACGCAGGAAGTGGCAAAGGACTACATTGCAAAGGGCGCTCTCTGGAACGGCGGCGTGTTCGCCTTCAAGCTGGGCTATGTGCTGAACCGCGCCCATGAGCTGATCGATTTTGTTGACTACGATGACCTGTTCAATAAATACGATACCCTGAACAAGATCAGCTTTGACTATGCCGTGGTGGAGCACGAGCCGGAGATTGAGGTCATGCGCTTTGCAGGTACTTGGAAAGACCTCGGCACATGGAACACTCTGACCGAGGCAATGGATAGCCATGCGGTGGGCGAGGCACTGTTCAACGAGAAGTGCGAGAACGTCCATGTGGTCAACGAGCTGGATGTGCCTATCCTGTGCATGGGTCTGAAGGATGTGGTGGTCTCTGCCAGCCCGGAGGGCATTCTGGTTTCGGATAAGGAGCAGTCCAGTTACATCAAGCCCTATGTCAACACGCTCGACCATCGGGTCATGTTCGCCGAAAAATCGTGGGGCAGCTTTAAGGTCATCGACATCGACAAGACATCCATGACTATCAAGGTGACCCTGAATGCAGGCCATCAGATGAACTACCATAGTCATCAGCACCGGGATGAGGTGTGGACGGTCATTGCAGGCAAGGGCAAGACCATTGTGGACGGTATGGAGCAGAACGTGAAGGCCGGCGATGTGATCACCATGTCCGCGGGCTGCCGTCATACTGTGATTGCCGAGACCGAACTGAAGCTGATCGAAGTGCAGCTGGGTGAAGCCATCGACGTCCACGACAAGCAGAAATTTGAGCTGGAATATTGAGCCACCGCAGGAGGCAACTATGCAAAACAAGAATAAGCCTCTTTTGCTCCGACCGTCCGGCAAGGATTATCTTTGGGGCGGCAGTCGTTTGAATGACGAATTTGAAAAAAACATCGACCTGACTCCGCTGGCAGAGACATGGGAGTGCTCCACGCACCCCGATGGCCCCAGCTATGTGGTAGGCGGTACGTTTGATGGACAGGAACTGGCAGAGGTGCTGAGGGCACACCCGGAGTATCTGGGCGAGCGTCATAAGGGCGAAAACGCTCTGCCAATCCTTATCAAATTCATCGATGCCAAGAAAGATCTGTCGGTGCAGGTACACCCCACCGATGCCTATGCGCGGGAGCGTGAAAACGGGCAACTGGGCAAGACCGAGATGTGGTATGTGCTGGACGCCAGCAAGGACGCAAAACTCGTGTATGGCCTGAAACGGGAACGTACCGAACAGCAGATGCGGGACGCTATCGCCAAAGGAACCCTGATGAAGGACTTGCAGTGGGTTCCGGTCAAGAAGGACGATCTGTTTTTCATTGAGGCGGGTACCATCCACGCTATCGGAGCCGGTGCACTGGTGGCAGAAATTCAGGAAAGCTCCAACCTGACCTATCGCTTGTACGATTATGACCGCATCGGAAAAGACGGTAAAAAGCGTGAGCTGCATATCGACAAGGCATTGGATGTGGCAAATCTCCACAGCAGTGCGGAGCCGAAGCAGCCGCTACGTGTTCTGAAATACCGGCAGGGCGTTGCTTCTGAGCTGCTGACCCGCTGCAAGTATTTTGAAGTGTACCGGATGATCGTCAGCACCGAACGACGCCAAACTGTGCATTACCGGGCGGATGAATTGGCTTTCCGTGTGCTGCTCTGCGTAAACGGCTGCGGTACGATCTCTTATGAAGATGGTAGCATCCCGTTCTATAAGGGAGACTGCATCTTTGTCCCGGCGGATTCCGAGACACTGACGATTCATGGACAGGCACAGTTCCTTGATGTAAGAGGCTGATACATGGAAAAGTGGAAGACAATAAAATCTGAACAGCTTGTAGACAGCCGATGGGTCAAGGTACGAAAAGATTCAGTGGACTTGCCGAATGGTCAGCACATTGATGATTTCTATGCCGTTTCGCTCAACGATGCGGCGGCCATTGTGGCACTGGATGATGCCGGAAATATAGTTCTGAAAAAGGAATATCGGTATTGCCTTGACCGTAATCTTATTGAAGTTCCTGCAGGAGGCTTTGAGAGAGGCGAAGATGGCTTGACAGTTGCCAAACGGGAACTTCTGGAAGAAACTGGATATGTTTCGGACGACTGGCAATATATCGGAGCAACGGTAGAAAGCTCGGCAAAGCTAACGAACTATATGCATCTTTTTTTTGCCAATCATTGCCGAAAGGTTGGCGAACAGAATCTTGACCCTACGGAAGAACTGGATGTTCTCGTTGTTCCGTTAAAACAGGCGGTTGAGATGGTGATGAATAACGAAATATGCTGCAATAGCTCTGCACATGGAATCCTTTGGGTGGCAAGAAAGCTCGGAGTGTAATGAACGGTGACCGGAAATGGATATCAAGAAAGAATATGAACGATGGTTGGCAAATGCCACCGCCGATGGAGATGTACTGGCAGAACTGAAAACGCTGGATGACGCCAAAATCGAGGATGCATTCTATCGTGATCTTGCTTTTGGCACGGGCGGTCTGCGTGGTGTGATTGGTGCGGGTACCAACCGCATGAACATCTATACTGTTGCTAAGGCTTCTCAGGGTCTGGCGGACTATTTAAAGAAGAACTATGAAAAGCCTTCTGTGGTGATCGGTTACGACAGCCGTATCAAGAGCGATGTGTTTGCAAAAGTTGCCGCCGGGGTGTTTGCTGCTAATGGCGTCAAGGTGAATATCTGGCCTGTTCTGATGCCTGTTCCTACCGTGTCCTTTGCGAC
>ERZ773208.186-NODE-186-length-60785-cov-9.457220_pt1 | contig 60785 bp, 59 predicted proteins | sample MGYA00581006_ERZ773208 | MGnify/ENA primary metagenome ERZ773208 (study PRJEB29015, sample SAMEA2737793) | human gut metagenome | biome: human gut; feature: human-associated habitat; material: faeces | place: China | collected 2012 ... | reverse complement strand
ATAATTTATATTGTTAATTTAGTTATATTAAATCCAGAAATACGAAGTTGTTATGAATGTACAAAAAAATTGTAATTCATTATTACAAAATTTAAAAAATAATACTGTTAGAAAATGTTGAGTAGTTAATATTATATATATTATAATACCTAAAATATATTAAATAAAAAAATAATGAAATTTAAGAATTTTTACAAAAATATAGTAAAAAAAACAAAAAAAATTATCAATTTATGGTGAAAAATTACAAAAAAGTGACAAATTAATAAGTTTTAAAATAAAAGAATGAAAATTCGTATAATAACATAGGGAAAAAACAATTATTTGTTTATTCTCATTATTTAAAATAGCATTATAAATAAGTAATTGTCTTGGGGTTAGGTTATTTATGATGTTATTAGTTTATTATAGATTTAAAGATAAAAATAATGAAATGGTTATTGTGGCTATGTTTTTAAATTCCTTTCGAATTTGGAAGCATAGTCACTTTTTTTTATTTTATATTAATAGAGGTCCACCAATCTTCTTTCAATAACAAAGTTGAAAGGAGATAAAATGGACAAGCAACCAAAAAGAAGAAAATTTTATGATAATCCATATACATTATTAACTGAAAATAATACTTATTATGTTATTTTTAAGGATTCTAAAAATATAGTAAAAAAGATAAAAGTAAATGGTGATATATTTGAGGAATTCAATAAATATGAACTAGATGATATTTCACAAATGCATAAATTTGAGCGACATATAGAACATTTTGAACTTACTGAAGAAACATTATATTTTAAAACTTTAAAAAAAGAAACTGATATTTTAGATTTAATTATTAAAGAAGAACAATTAAAAAGACTGTATAATGCAATTTCGAATTTATCAAATCTACAAAAAAAGAGAATAATCTTATATTACTTTTTGGAGAATACACTTGATGAAATAGCAAGGCAAGAAAATTGTTCAATACATTCTGTTTTTGTTTCAATTGAGAGAGCAAAAGATAAAATAAAAAAATTTATGATATCTTAGTGTAAAATTTTGACTTTTAGTGGGGAAATAAGTGAGGAGATATTTTTCTTCTTACTTGTTTCTTTTTTTTCATCTAGTGAAAGTCTAGTAACAAGTGTTTTATCTTTAAATTGTTAAATTTAACAGAAAGGAAGGGATAATATGGATTTAACAAATCAAAAAAAGCAAGGACAAAATAAGATAACAACATTAAATGCATTAAATGCGGCGTTATTTTCAATTAAAATATGTCCACAAGAAGGAGTTATAGCACCAGATAGTAATCAATTAGTTATTAGTGTTGGTGATAAATATGCAGTATTAGGTTCTCCTAAAGGGGAATATAAAAATTATGTTTATAATTTATCAAAACCATTATGTTATAGTGATACTGATTATGGTGAATTTCATCAAGAAGTAGAAGTGATTGATAATGAATATGTTGTTAAAGCATATGTAGAATGGTCAAATGATGATGGAACAACTATTGAAGAATTAGAACCAAATGATATCATTTTATTTAAAAACAATAATATTGTTAGTACTAATTATCAAAATGTTGATATTGAATTGATTTATCCAACATATGATGATTTTAACAAATATTATATGAATACTTTAACTTATAATTCTGATAAAAAAGCAAATAAATCGTTAACGATGAATGATTTGTATTTCAAAGATTCATTTACAAAGACTGGAAATGAAATAAATGAAGAAATTGACAATTTAAATGTAAAATGCATTACATCTAAAAATAACAAGTTTAGTTTAGATAGTGATGGTAATTTAACTGTAAATAGTATTACATCAAATGACAATAAAAATTTAAATATAACAGAAATTTGTAATGTTATATATCCAATTGGAAGTGTTTATATATCTATAAATAATATTGAACCTTCATCATTATTTGGTGGAACATGGGAAAAATTAGAAGACAGATTCTTATTAAGTTCAGGTAAAACCTATATAAATGGTGATATTGGTGGTGAAGCAACACATAAGTTGACAATTGACGAGATGCCTAAACATAATCATGCTATGAATATGGCTTTATTGGCTGGTAATTATTCTGGATGGAATGTTGTTAGTCAACAAGGAGGATTTTGGGGTTCAGATGATTGGAATACTAGGGCCACTAACACAGGTGGTGATAAACCACATAACAATATGCCTCCATATTTAGTAGTTAATATGTGGAAGAGAACAGCATAAAAATGAAATAACTTAAAAATTATAATTATCTAGTGAAAATCTAGTAATAATTATACTATCTTAGAATTGTTAAATTTAAAAATAAAAGGAGTGATAATATGAATTTGGCAAGTGAAACAGGACAAAATGAAGTAACGCTCTTAAATGCACTGAATGCATCGTTATTTTCAATTAAAATATGTCCACAAGAAGGAGTTATAGCACCAGATAGTAATCAATTAGTTATTAGTGTTGGTGATAAATATGCGGTATTAGGTTCTCCTAAAGGAGAATATAGAAAATATGTCTATAATTTATCAAAACCATTATGTTATGAAGAATATTATGGTGAATTTCATCAAGAAGTTAAAGTGATTAATAATGAATATGTTGTTAAAGCATATGTAGAATGGTCTTATGAGGACGGAACAGAAGTTGAAGAATTAGAACCAAATGATATCATTTTATTTGATACTCATGATATTATTAGTACTAATTATCAGAATGTTGATATTGAAGTGCTTTTTCCAACATATAGCAACTTTTATAAATATTTTGTGAATACTTTAACTTATAATTCTGATAAAAAAGCAAATAAATCATTAACTATGAATGATTTGTATTTCAAAGATTCATTTACAAAGACTGGAAATGAAATAAATGAAGAAATTGACAATTTAAATGTAAAATGCATTACATCTAAAAATAACAAGTTTAGTTTAGATAGTGATGGTAATTTAACTGTAAATAGTATTACAACAAATAGTAGTACAGATTCAAATTTTGATAATAACAAAATTCGTGATTTTATATATCCAATTGGAAGTATATATATGTCAGTTAATAATGTAAATCCTACTACGCTATTTGGTGGAACATGGGTACAAATGAAAGACAAATTTTTACTTGGAGCAGGAGATACTTATGAAAATGGAAATATAGGTGGTGAGGCAACACATAAGTTAACAATTGACGAAATGCCCAGTCATACTCATACATTATATATTGATGCAAAGGGAACAACGATTCCAGCATGGCATACTAGACATTTATTTGTCCAAAATGATTCACCACACGAAGCACAACCTAATAACTTAACATCAACAGGTAATTCTCAACCTCATAACAATATGCCACCATACTTAGTAGTTAATATGTGGAAGAGAACAGCATAAAAATGAAACAACTTAAAAATTATAATGATTTGAAATTAGAATTAGAAATGGCTAAAGAAAGAAAAAACATAATTTCAATATATATAAAGAAACTTATGTACGAAGAAGAACAAATAAATAATGTTATTAAAGAACAAAATAATACATTAAATAAAATAGAAAATAATTTATTAAATCTTACTGGAATAGAATATAAGTTATTTTCAGAAATTGTTATAAATAAAATGAATGTTTCAAAAGCAATAGAAAAAATTGCAGAACAAGAAGATAAAGATGTATCAACTATTTGGAAAAATTATTATCCAAAAGTAAAAGATAAAATCAATGAAATGTTAGATTATAAATAAAAAATAAAATAGGAGGTAATATGGAACAAATTGAAATTGTTGGTAAAAGAAAACCAAGAGAAAAACATTATTTAAAAGAAAATGGAATAATTGAAGCACAATTGTTTGATCAAGATATTCATTTTCTTAAAAATGGAATATATGAAGAAATTGATAATACATTAATAAAAAAGAATGATATATATGAAAATAGAAATAATTCATATAAAGTTCAATTTAATGTTAGTAATGAAAATAATAAAATATATAAAATAGAAAAAGGCGAATATTATTTAGAGTTTTTTCTAAATAAACATAATAAATACAACGAAGAAATTGTTAATAAGTCGAAAACTTTAAGTGAGATAATTTATCATAATATTTTAAAAAATGTTGATTTAAAATATGAGATTGTTTCATCGGAAGTAAAGGAAAATATAATTCTTAATGATAATGACAATGATATTGATAAATTATGTTTTGATATTAAAACAAATTTAAATTTAAAAATTGATTTTGATGGAAGTATTATTGCTACACATGAAAAAAATGTTATTTTTAAGTTTGATACTCCATACATGATTGATTCAGAAAATAATATAAATAAAAAAATATCTTATAATCTTATAAAAGATGAAGATATATATCAATTATTTATGTTTATTGATAAAAGATGGCTTGAAACAACTGCAAAGTATCCAGTTATAATAGATCCAACTATTACAAATTATAGTAATGAATCTAGTGTTATTGATACATATATTTTTCCTAATGATACAAATGTTAGTAGAGGAAATTTAAATTATTTAAAAGTTGGGGTTGAAAAGTCAAATAATTCAGAGATAGTAAACAGAGCATTATTAAAATTTGATTTACCAGTTATTGGTACAAGTAGTCAGGTAATAGAGGCAAAATTGGCATTGTATCATTACCATTTCATAACTACAGAATCAATAGAAGAAATAATAAATGTTCATAGAATTACAAAAGATTGGAATGAAAATGAAGCAAATTGGTTAAATATGAATACTGCATATGATTCAAGAGTAGAGGGTGTAATGAATTTTCTTTATACTTACTATTCTAATGAATCTGATGATTCGTCAATTACTGCAGATACAATAGATATAACTCAGTTAGTGCAGAAATGGTATACATCTACCCCTAATTACGGAATATTATTAAAACTTGCTGAAGAAAAATATCATAAAGATATAATTCCTACATTTTATTCGAAAGATTATAAGCCAACATCAGGTGATAGTCCAAAACCTGTTCTTGTGATAAGTTATAGGAATCAAAATGGTTTAGAAAATTATATGAATTATGAATCACATAGTTTCAGTAAGGCGAAGATATATCACAATTCTTATAATGGAAATTTAACGACAGTATATGATATTGGAACAACCAGCCCTGGAAAATTACCTGTATCATTAAACCTAATATATAATACAAATGATGTAGTATTAAATAAAAATAGAGGAATGGGTATTGGATATAAGTTTAATTTATATCAAACAGTTAAAGAGGTTACTATTGATAATAAAGTATATCTAGAATATGAAGATGATGATGGAACATTACATTATTTCTTAAGTGAGAAAAAGACTTTAGATAGTAATGGAAATGAGGTAATTCAAAATGAGGATAATACATATTATGATGAAGATGGTTTGGAATTAAAAATAAAAAAATATGATGACAAATTTATATTAATTGATAAAAGTAACAATGAGATGAAATTTACAAAATATAATAATGTTGGATATCTTACTGAAATAAAAGATGTAAGTGGTAATACTAATAGTATATCTTATGATGCTGAATATAAGAAAATACAGGGTATAATGGATGCTAATGGAAGTATAATCAATATTATTTATAATAGTAGTAATATTAATGTTGTTAGTCCAACTGATACTGTAATTTTATCATTATTAGATGAAAAAATATTAAGTGGTATAAATTATTCTGATGATAGTATTTTAATAACTGCTAATCAAAATTATCTTATGACTTCATTAACAAATGTATCAGGAAGAAAAATTGAATATGAATATTATAATGAAATTCCATATAAACTAAAAAAAGTTACAGAATATGGTACTGATAATTCGTTAGGTAATAGTTATACAACTATTTATGGATTTAATTCTACAACATTTATTGATCCAAAAGGTAAAAGAAAAGTAATAACATTTAATAGTTATGGTAATCCTGAATCATCATCTATAATGAAAGAAGAAAATGATATAATAAATGCTTATGGTTCAAAATCTACCTACGGGAGAAAGATAGAAGATGATAATTTAGATTTAGATAAAAATAAATTATTAAGTTCCCAAATTCCAATAAAGTATGTAAAGAATTTATTAACAAATACAAGTTTTGAAAATGGACAATCCTTATTTAAATCAGGTCAGAATGGCGTAAGTTCAATATCAGATGAGTATTCTCACAGTGGATTAAAAAGTTTAAAATTTGAAGCTTTATATGCATTAATAGAAGCAGGAGTAAATCAAGAAGTTGATGTTGAAAAAGGAAAATATTATACTTTTAGTGCATATATAAAGAGAGGGTATGTTACATCAAATGCTTTCCTTAGAATGCATTATGAGGATTCAGAAGGAAGATATAAGGAAGCGATAAGTAACTCTATTGTACCTGATGAAGATTTTGAAAGACTTGATGTTACAATATTTTATCCAAGTGATGCAAAAGGTAAGTTAAATCTTGAAGTATGTTTGGATGGAAGAGGAATTATGTATATTGATGATGTTCAACTAGAAGAAGGAGAAGTAGTTAATAATTATAATATGATAGAAAATTCTGATTTTTCAGATGGTATGGAAGATTGGACTTTATATTCGAGTAAGTATAATGCATCTGATATATTTAAGGTTGTGGATGTTAAAAATCAAAAGGCTTTAAAGATTAATATGTTAACTGATAATAATAGTGCAATTGAAAAAGTGTTTAATGTAAAAGGTAAAAAGGGTGATAATTTTACATTGTCCTTCTGGTATAAAAATACTGGATTAATAGGAAAAGGAATCTTTGATGATGGGCCAAAAAATGCTGTTAGTATGATATTTTATCCTACAGATAATGAGTATGGAAGCGATTTAATAGAAAATTATATATTAAATTCAAATGAAAATGATTGGCAATATTTTATTTGTAATTTTACTTCTGATTACGATTTTAGTAAATTTAAATTATCTATTGATCAAGAGTTAAACGGAAATGAATTTTATATAACAAATATAAATTTATTTAGAGATGTAAGAAGTGTTAAATATTCTTATGATGAAAATGGCAACATTATTTCTAAAAAATTCTTGAATGAAAAAAATATTAATTATAAATATAATAAAAATAATGAACTTGTAAAAATGACTAATATGAAAGGAAAAATATTTTGTTATGAATATGATAATTTAGTTATGGACAGAGTTTTAAGGGGAATTTCTGAAACTGGTATATCAAATGAAATAGAATATGATTTATATGGAAATCCTATAATAACAAGAATTGTTGATAGAGGTATCATGTTAAAACCACATGATGGAGAATATATTATAAGACTAAAGGGTACATCTAAAATTATTAGACTTATAAATGGTTTGATTGATGTATCAGATGATTATCATTCACATGATAAATGGAAAATTGAAAAAGTTACTATTGATAATAAAGATTATTATAAAATTTATCATAGTTTCATAAATGAAAAATATTTAACTGCTTTTAATAATAATATTATTTTAACAGGTTATCAAAATGATAATTCTTTATTTGAATTGATTACACAGGATAATGGTAGTTATTTATTAAAAAGTAAAGCAACATCAAAATACATAAAAATAGAAAATAATAAGTTTATATTAGTTGATTTAATAGAAGATGATTACAATTTTCAATTTTATTTTGAGTCTAATGAAAATCCAATTTTTATAGAAAATAGTGCTGAATATACTGAAGATGGTAGATTTGTAAAAACATTAACTGATACGAACTTGAATAAAATAACTTACGATGTTGATTCAAATATAAATTTATTAAAGAAAATAACAAAACCTAATAATAAAACAATTGATTATAGTTATAATAATAAAAAACAAATCGAAGCAATAGAATATAACAAAAATATAATAAAATTTATGTATAATAATTCAAATTTAATATCAAAGGTTGTTCAAAATGATAGGGTATACAATTTTGAATATGATAATTATCTAAATTTAAAAAGACTTAAAATTGGTGAAGATGTTATATTAATTGAAAATGAGTATGAGTCTAATAATGGGTTATTAAAATCTCAAACATATGGAAATGGTCAAGTTATAAATTATACATATGATGAATTCAACAGAATTTTACATATTATAAAAAGTGATGATTCATATGACTATAAGTATAACAGTAATGGTGAATTGTCTAAAATATTATCTAATAATGATATTATTAAGTTTGAATATGATTTGGCAAAAAGACCTTATAAATATTTTTATAACGATTTCAGTATAAAGTATATGTATAATGATAGTGATAATGTGATTGAAAAATCATATAAATTAAAAAATATAAAACATAATATAAAAAATACTTTAAATGATGATGGTGCATTGACAAAATTAAACGCTGACGCAATAGAATTTAATTATATTTATGACGGATTAGGAAGATTAATAAGCAGTAATATTAATGGAAATAACATAATGAATTATGATTATAAGAAAAAAGGTAATCGAACATCAACACAAATAGATAGTATTTCGGATGACACAGATAAATATAATTATAATTATGATGAATTAGGTAATATAATAAAAATTCACCATAATGATATTTTAGAACATGAATATTATTATGATGATGATAATGAACTTTTAAAAGAAAATGATTATGTATTTAATAAAACTTATGCATATGAATATGATAATTATGGTAATATTTTATATGTGAAAGAAAATGAGATAAAAACTGATAATCAAATTAAACAAATTAAATATGAATATAATAACAAAAATTGGAAAGATCAATTGAGTGTCTTTGATGGTGTAGAAATTAAATACGATAACTTTGGAAATCCTATAATGATAGGAACAAGTATAAATTTAGAATGGATAAATGGAAATCAATTAAGTAACTATATAGATTCTGATAATCATATTAGTTATAAATATAATGCAAACGGAATAAGAGTATATAAAAATATTAATGGTGTAGAAACAAATTATTATTTAGAAAATAATAAGATTATTCTTGAACAAACTGGACAAGATGTGATATACTATATTAGGAGTAGTGTAGATGGATTAATTGGTTTTAAATTTAATGATACTACTTATTTCTACAAGAAAAATAATCAAGGAGATATAGTAAAGATTTTAGATGAAAATTATAAAATTGTCGCAAAGTATGAATATGATTCATGGGGAAACATATTGTCTATTGTTAATGAAGATGGCATTGATATATCAAATGATGCGACCCATATTGCAAATGTAAATCCATATAGATATAGGGGTTATTACTATGATAAAGAGACAAAGTTATATTATCTAAATTCTAGATATTATAATCCAAAATGGAGAAGATTTATAAGACCAGATATTGTCGTAAAAAAAGATGATGTGATTGAAGGAAATTTATATGTTTATTGTTCAAATGATCCTGTTAATAAGGTAGATATTAATGGAAGAAAATGGTCATTTTCTTCAATATTTAATTCAGTAAAAAAGAAAATTTTAAATGCGGCGAATAATGTACGCGCAACACTTGATAAGTATATAAAAACAAAAACAAATGTGGTAAGTAAAACATTTAGTGGTAAGCTTGATTTCTTTAAAAATTTCATGCTTAATCAGTTTCTTGTAAACTATTCTCACAATACTGAAACAAAGGAACAAAAGAGTAGTTCTGGAAATTCAAATAGTCATACAACTTTAGAAGCAAACATATATAAAGACACTTTTAATAAGACTTTGAGCTTAGACTTTGAGTTTTCGAAATTTCATTATTCGGTTGAAGCTGGACCTGTGAGTAAGTCACGATCTATCTCTTATGGTGATGATTTTATATTTACACTTGGTAAAGAGGGCCTTTCAGATTATATTTATTTTAGTAATGATATTGAAGTGAATGATGATGGTACAACAACAATAGATTACCATAAGTTTAATGTTAGTGAATTACTTTTAGCATTTGCGCTTATTTGTATTTTTGGCAGTGTAGAAGTATCGGTTCCAGCAATTGCTAGCGCCATAACATATATTGCTGCAAAAGCATAATTTTGTTGTATTGAAAGGGTTTGAAAAAATGGATTGTGTTTTAGTAAGATTTATATTGAGTGTTATATTTATATTATTTGAGGTTATATTTTTTGTAAAAATTTATAAAAAATATAATATGTCAAGTAAGATAAAATTAGTGATATTATTTATCTATTGTTTTGTTGCATTTTCATTAATTATAAATTCTTTTTATGTTGAAAATTTATTTTTAAGATTTGATAGGATTGAGGATGCATCATATTACTATTATCCAGGATATCATGTTGTTAAAAAGTTTGAATATGATAATTATGGATATGTATTAGTTACTAAACGAAATGATGGTGGTGTAGTATTGTATTTTGAAAAAGAAAATGGAAAATGGAAACTTGAAGATAATATTGATAACAAAGTAAATAATATTGAACTTAAAGCCTTAAAAAGCAATGGAAAAGTAAATTGTTTTAATATTAATTCAGGTAAAAAAAGAAATTCTATAGCCATATTTATATCAACTAACTTTAATAATGATAATAAAATTGATATAAAGGATTCATTATCTTCAGAAATATATACTTACAATTATAGAACATTTTATAGAACCTTACAAAGTGAAACATATAAAACTACTATATCTGATACTATTATAATAATAAATAAAAAATTTGATAAAGATAAGTATAAAATTTATGTAAATGGTAATCCTTATAAATTATTTTCAAACAAAAAGTAGTCTCTTGAGATTACTTTTTTTGTTAAAATAATATTTTCCAGTGAAAATCTAGTAACTACTTTATTATAATCATATTGAAAATAAAAAGAAAGGATATGATTATAATGTTATCAATAAGTCAAAGAGAGTTAAATTTAAAAACATATTACTATTATTATAAGGGAGATATCGATGGAATTGAAGGAACCCAATTAAAGACTGCATATGGAAACTTTCAACGAGATAATGGATTAGTCGTCGACAAAATATATGGAAATAATACAGAAAATAAATTGTTATTATGCATCAAAGAATTACAGAGTTTATTAAATAAACATGGTTATGATTTGGTTATCGATGGACTTGTAGGAAATAAAACAATATTTGCAATAAAGGATTTTCAGAAGAAAAATGGATTAGTAGTTGATGGAATAGCCGGTACTCAAACAATGAATAAATTGAAAAATTCTAGTTCAAGTTCAAATATATTAAGTTGGAATGACATTAAAAACTTTAAAAAAAGTGAATTTGATTGTGCATGTGGATGTGGTTTTAACAATATAGATTTAAGAATAGTAAAAATTTTAGATTATTATTTTAGAAGTCACTTTAATGCACCTACTTATGTTACATCAGGGTGTAGATGTCAAAAGTATAATGATAGTTTAAAAGGATCGGTGAAATGGTCAAAACATGTGCAGGGTAAAGGTGTTGACTTTTATGTTAAAGGTGTAGATGTAAATATTGTTTTATCTTGGGCAAAAGAATTATGTAAAAAAGGAATAATTAGATATGCATATACAAATAGTTCAAATATGCGTGGAGCGGTTCATATTGATATTGAGTAAAAGGGGTGATAGTATGGAAGAATTTGTAGCAAAAGTTATGTCAATAAATGAACCAAAAACTTTATTTATGTTATGTGGAATATTAATATTTTCTGATGTAATAACAGGTTATATAAAGGCATTTAAGTTTAAAAAGGTAAATTCATCAATCAGTAGAGATGGTTTTATTAAAAAAATATCTTGGATTTTTGCATTAGTTTTAGGATTTGCGATAGATTATTTTGTAAAAGTTAATATATTTTTAATAGGTAGTGCATTAGTCTGTGTTACTACAGAAGGAATTTCTGTATATGAAAATTTTGGTGAGTTAGGAATTAAATTAAAGTTCAATAAATATTTTGAAAAAATTAAAGATTGTAAATAAATTGTCATATTTTATTTTTACAAATTTATAAAAAGATATGGAGTTAGAAAAATCACCATATCTTTTTATTTTATAATATCATTTGCTGAAACATTATATTTTAAACATATATCATATAAAAATGAAGTTTGAATTAATGTATTTCCACTTTCATAAGAAGAAATAACTGATTGTGTAGTATTAATTGAATCTGCAAATTGTTTTTGAGTTAAATTATTACTTGTTCTTATTTTCTTTAAATTATTTCCTATTTTTATTTTATTAAGTTTTATTGGTTTATTAACCTTATCTTTTCTATCAGATAATCCAAGAATATAGTCTAATGAAGTATTAGATAGATTGCACAAGTTTATTAAGTGAATTAGAGGTATTATTTTCTCTGCAGTTTCCCATCTTGCATAAGTTGATTTAGAAACTTTTAATTTATTCGCTAATTCTCTTTGACTCAAATCCAAATTTTCTCTTATAAAAATTAAATGTTCGTAATTCATTATGTATCACCTATATGTAATTTTCTCAAATAAACTAAAAAAATAATGAAAATGCCCCACAATAACGATATTGTGTGATATACTATATTTGCAGTAAAAAATTTAAGTAGTAATTATTAAGGAGGTACAATGAGTTTAAGAAAAATTATAATGATAGTTATATATTCATTATTATTTACATCAATAATTGTTTTTAATACGAATATATTAATGTTTTTTCATAAAATAGGTATTGATTTTTCTAATTTGTGTGGAATAAATCCAAATTTATCTGTTACAATAATGGGAGCAGGATTTGCAAATGATATAACAATTTTATTATTTTTTTCTATAACAACGCTAGAATTAGTAGTTTCGGAAAAAATACATTTTATTTTGAATTATGTTGATACAATATTATGGAAATTATTAAAAAATTAAATAATAAAAAAATTATGTCATAAAGTTTTTATTATTTTTAATATCATGTTATAATAATATTGTTAATAAAGAGGTGAGCAGTATGAACCTTGTTATTTTAACATCTGATTTATATGATTTTAATAAGGTTAATACCAAAAATTGGAAAGGTATTTATATTTAATTTAGTGTAAAATATAAATTAGAGGTGTAGTAGAAATGAACGCAGTACAAATAATAAAAAAATTAAAAGAATATTCTTGTGAATATGAAGAAAATTTAAAAAGAAATTTGATTGATATAAATAAATATGTTAAAGATGAATATAGTTATGGTTTTGTTATTAACAAAATTAATGATGAATATGAAGTATATATGTTTGTTGTATCAGATAAAGAAGATGTAATAGCGTCTAGTCTTTTGTATAGAAATTTTAAAAAATTAGAAAGTGCTAAAGAATATTTTAAAGTTTTAATAAATGAATATAATGATTTATCATTGGATGAATTATATGAAAGATTTTAAGTCCAGGTACTTTTCAGGTACTAATCAGGACTATTTTGGTACTTGAATAAGTTTTGTCAAGTGGTATAATGTAGTAAAATGAAATAATTATCGAAAAGGATGAATATTTCATTTTTTTATTAATTTATATTGACTTTATAAAAAATTGGTGTAGAATATCTTTACAAGTAATGGATGTCTTATCCATAAAGGTGAAAAAAGATATGAAACGAAGAAAAGAAAACATAAATGTCTATAATATTATTCATTATAAACAAACTTGTGGTAAACATTTTAGTTTTTCTGACTCTTCAAATTCTAATAAAGTTAATAATAAATTTAAAGGAGAAATGACCTTAAACGGGGTTGCTTCTCCTTTTTTAGTGAAATAAAAGGTGGTGGTTTAATGTTTTTTGATATGTTCACTAAAGAAAAAATTGTATATGCTGAAGATGATTATAAATTGTTAGATAATCAATCTATTAGTGCATATGATAATAAAGCGATTGAAGATAGAATAAAACACTTGATTAGTAATGTACAAGAAATGGAATGTAAGTATTTAGATTTTATTATTTCAAATATAACCGTAAATTATGAATTAAAACCAGAAATGTTTACAACGAAAAAAAGTGATTCAACTTGTAATACAGCATTAAAAAGAATTCAAACTGCAGAAGATTTACAAACTGCATATAATAGGTTTAATTTTATTTTCAATAATTTATTTTGTTATTATGAAAAAGTTGTTTTTGTTGAAATGCTTTTACTAAAAAGGACAAAAGATGCAACAAAACAAATGTTATGCATCGGAAGTGATAAATTATATCAAATAAAGAAAAGTTTACTTGTTAAATTAGCAATTGGATTACAATGGGAAGATATTAAAAAATAAAACCACAAAGAATCGTAGAAATACGATTTTTTTTGAGGATCGAAAGGAGAGTAAATTATGTCTAAATTATTGTTTTTTTTATTAGGTTTAATGATTGGTGGTTTGGTAGGAGTTACATTAATGTGTATGCTACAAATAAATAGAATTAACGAATATGAAAAAGAATTATAAAAATTGAATTGATAGTAAAAAAATATTGGAAAGAAGGTTGGAATATGATTGTAAAAAAATAAAAAAAATAATAAAAACACTTGCAAAATTTCTTTTTTTGAGTGATATATATTATAAAGTGAATTTTTAATATAAATAAATTTAAATCCAATATAAGAAATTTAAGGAGTGGAGATGGATAGTTATGAGAGGAAAATTTAAAAGGATGTTAAAAGGGAGAAAAAAAGCATTTATTATAGTGATTGTAATAATATTTATAGTTGCTTTAGTTGTATTATTAAATTTTTTTAAAAGTAATTCAATAAAATGTAATGATGTAAATAAAACGAATAATAAAATAAATCAAAAAATAGATTTTGATAAAAATAAAAAAAATGATAAAGTGCAGGGAGAAAATAGTAATAAGGATGAAAAAAGCATTAAAGTAAAAGATGAAAATACTGAAAAACTTGAAGAAACAGAAACTACAAATAAAAAGGTAGAAGTGAATAATTCACAAAAAAAAGAAACCCAATCAAATTTAAACAATTCAACATCAAGTGTAAACAATAACAAAAATGTTAATGATTCACAAAGTAATCAATCAGGTAGTACAAATGAATCTCAACCAGAAAATAAAAACAATTCACAAACAACTGAGGTTGGTCCAACACAAAATATTGAGAAGGATAATAATTCACAAACACCAGATGCTAGTCTTTATAGAGAAAATGGAATTATAAAAGAATTTACTGTTTGGGAAGAATGTAAAAGTAAATCGATAGATGTAGCTTTTGAAACAGATGCTACAACTATGTGTTTTGAGGCATATACAAATTCTTCTGGACAAAAAGTATACCGTATACAATTAAACTATTGAAAAAAAACAAAAAGAACACATTAGTGTTCTTTTTTAAAGGAGGAAAGAAAAAAATGAAAAAAGTTATAAGAATGATAGCACTAACAATCATTAGTGCTATTTTTTGTATTTTCACAATAAAAAATGTTAAAGCAGAAACCTTAGAAATGCGTTATCAAAATGATATTTATTATGTTCATGTAAATGATGATGGAACAGATTACTCTTCATATCAACTAGCTATGTTTTATGTTGATGGCAAATTAGCGTACTGTGTTGAGCCAGGTTTGGCAATATACTCCACAAAATATGATGTTGGAGGTTGGGATGTAACATCATTATCACCAGAACAAAGAAAGCGAATTGAACTTATTGGTTATTATGGTTATGAATATCCAACACATCAAGGAAACGTAAAATACTATATGGCAGCTCAAGAATTAATATGGAAAGCTGCAAAACCATTATCAGCGACTTGGTCTACACAAAAAAGAGGCGGAGGACAAATTATTAATATAGAAGCAGAAAAAAATGAGATAGAAAGATTAATTTCAAATCATTTAACCAAACCAGATTTTAATAATAAAACAATAAATGGAGTCATTGGTGACACAATTTCTTTAGTTGACTCAAATAATGTTTTATCAGAATTTTCTGTTTATGATGCTTCTTCAAATGATGTACAAATTAATAAAAACAGATTAGATATAAAAGTTAATCGTACAGGTGAAAATCAAATAAAATTCATTAGAAAAAATTATGATAATGACATAAATTTAGTTTATTACAATTCTAATTCTCAAAAACTAGCACATACTAGGTTATCAGATCCGGTAACTGCAAAATTAAATTTAAATATAGTTGCGGGAACAGTTAAAATCAATAAATTAGATAAAGATACTAATAAAAATAAAGCACAAGGAGAAGGAAGCTTAAAAGGTGCTGTATATGATATTTTTAATGAGAATGATGAATATATTACTTCAGTAACAACTGATGAGTTAGGACAAGCTGTAAGTGTAAATTTACCAAGTTTAGGACATTATTATTTAAAAGAAAAAACACCAAGTAAGGGTTATACACTTGATGAAACAAAATATGAATTTGATATGACAAAAGAAAATTTAAATCAAAATATAAATGTTTATGAAAAGGTAATAAGTAAAAGTTATGATATAACTAAAGTTTATGCATGCAATAAAACTGGAATAATGACACCAGAACAAAATATTGAATTTGGAATATATGACAAAAACAATAAATTAATTTTAAAGAAAACAACAGATAAAGATGGTAAAATTAATTTTACTTTACCATATGGTAGTTATTCACTAAAACAATTAACAACAACAAAAGGTTATGAAAAAATTAAAGATTATAATTTTGAAATAAAAGATGTAGGAGAAAAAGTTAATAAAATCTTTTCTAATGCAGAAATAACATCTAAAATAAAGATAATTAAAGTTGATGAAAATGACAAGAGAGTAAAAAAAGCAGGAATTAAATTTAAAATAAAAAATATTGATACTAATAAATATGTTTGCCAAAAAATAACTTATCCAAATGACAAAACTGTTTGTGAATATGAAACAACATCAGATGGAACATTAATAACACCATATCCATTAAATTATGGAAATTACCAAGTTGAAGAACTTGATCAAAAAATTACTGGATATTTATGGAATAAAACACCTTTAAAATTTAGTATAAATGAAAATTCAAATATGATAAAAAATGGTGAAGATTCTATAATTGAATTAAAATTTAAAAATACTGAAGTTAAGGGTAAAATTGTTATTAATAAAGTTGGAGAAAAATTTATAATATCAAATAATAAATATTCATATAGTAATACAAAATTAGCAAAAGTAGAGTTTGGTATATATGACAAAAATAGAAATTTAATTAAAAAAATATATACTGATAAAAATGGTAATGCAGAAATTGATGATTTAAAATTGGGTATTTATTATATAAAAGAATTACAAACATTAAAGGGTTATATATTAGATAATAAAGAATATAAAATAGAATTAACTTATAAAGACCAATATACCAGTGTAGTAACTAATAAAATTAATTTAAATAACTATTTAGAGAAGGGTAAATTAGAATTTACAAAAACAGATTTGATAAACGGTGAAGTTATTCCAAATACAATAATTGAAATATATACAGATAATGACAAGTTGATTTTTACTGGAAAAACAGATAAAAATGGTAAAATTATCATTAATAATTTAAAATTGGGTAAATATTATATATTAGAAAAAGAAGCAGCAACCGGTTATACAATTACAGATGAAAAGGTATATTTTGAAATAAAGAAAAATGGTGAAATTGTTAAAGCAGAAATGAAAGATAAACCTATAACTGGTACTTTAGAATTTACAAAAACAGATGTATCAACTTCAGAAGCATTACCAAATACTTTAATAGAAATATATAATGAAAAAGATGAATTAATTTTTAGTGGTAGAACTGATGAAAATGGTAAAATTACTATTCCAGAAATAAGATATGGTAAATATTATATAGTTGAGAAAGAAGCCCCAGAAGGATATACTTTAAATCCAAATAAAATGTATTTTGAAATTTTAGAAGATGGAAAAGTAGTAAAAGCAACAATGACTGATGAAAAAATAGTAGTTGAAGTTCCTAATACAAATAAAAATGATAATTTAGTGTTAGGAATGATATCTTTAATTAGTTTAGGATTAGGATGTGCAATTTATGGTACAATCAAGTCAAAAAAAAGGAAAAAATAAAAAAGAATTCTTATTAGTTATAATAGGAATCTTTTTTATTATAATTGGTAGTTCAGTGTTAATTTATGATTATAATGAAAAAGAGAATATACAAAAGATAGAAGAAAAAAGTATTGAAGAGTTTTTTGAAGATGACACATCTGATGTGAAAGAAATAATTACTGAAGAACCAAAAAGTGAAGTTCATGAAGAAATAAAAATTAACTATGTTGCAATTTTAGAAATACCTAAAATAAATTTAAAAAAGGGATTAGTAGATAAAAATAGTTATCTAAATAATGTTAATAGAAATATATATACATTAAAAGAAACAATTTATCCTAACGATGATATAAGTCATATTGTTTTAGCGGGACATTCTGGTAATAGTAGTGTATCCTTTTTTAAAAATTTATATAGATTAAGAAATAATGATCAAATATATTTTTATTACAATAATATTAAATATATTTATCAAATTAATAATTATTATGAAATTGAAAAAAAAGGTAAAATGAATCTGAATTTGTCTGAAAAATCGGATATAACCATTATAACATGTAAGTCTGGGACAAATAAACAATATGTATATAAGGCAATATTAGTTAATCAAGAAAACTATTGATGAGAGGAAAATAAAATGGAAAATGTAGCAGTATATTTAACATATAAGAAAAAGCAAAATAAAGATAATCGATTTAAAAATATACAAAAAAATATAATTAACGAATATTGTATAAATAAAAATTATGACTATGATTTATTTGTCGATATTGTTGAAAATAATGTTGATTTATTTCATAGAAATGATTTCAATAGGTTAAAAAAGCATATAAAAAATAAAGATTACAATAAAGTTATAGTAAAAAATATAGAAAACTTATCTCGTGATGTAGCATTTTGTTTAGATTTTATTAATTTTTTAAAAGACAATAATTGTCTAATTGAGTGCATTGATGATTCAGAGATAAATTATAAAATCTTAAATAAAATTAATAATATAAGAAAAAATTTAGTATAATTAATTAAGGAGGATAAATAATGAATTATAATATAGAAAAGGAATTAAAGAATTCAATAAATAAATTTGAATTGGGAGGAGAAGTTGTTCAAATAGATAAAATATATAGAAATCGTATTGGTATAGGAACTTTAAGATTTTGTTTAAGACAAAATATTTATGGAAATCCTCAAGTTGTTCCTATTGTATTAAAAGGCTCATTAGTAGACACTTATGGTAATAAGATACAAAAAGGTGATTGGATTTCTGTTAAAGGAAAAATAATAACTTACGAAAGACAAATAATGAGAAATGGAAAAAAGTTCGATGAATATGAAGAAGTTATAGTAATGTTTGGTTTTGAAATAGTTGATAAGACTAATAATAAGGTATATAAATCAGATGGACAAGTACAGGAATTATCAAACGATGATGAGATAGAAAGATAATTATGAAAAGATATGAGTATGAAGTACTAAATTATTGGAATGATTCCGATGACTTATATGTTCATTATTTAGTTTTCGATAATAAAAATAAGAGAAAAGCAGATTGTATAGATTACTACAATATATCTGATATAGGGTATAATTACAATTCATCAACTAACGCAGAAATTGAAGAGAGTTTATTGGAAAATATAGAACAAAATAATGGAATAGAATTTAAATATCCAAAGGTTAGTAATTTAAGTAAGTTGCTTAAATATATCTATGATTCTGTTTGCAATAGTGACTCTAATATGTGTCATATAGATTATGATGATTGGAATACAATGAAAGAAGATTATAATTTTGAAGAAAATGATATTAAAATTCTTGAAGACGAAATAAAAAAATATAATTTAAATGATTTGATAACAATAGACTTAGATGGATATAAAATATGTGGATATGGATGTTTACAGACATCATTTAATGATGATAGGGAAAGGTGTGATGAACTTGAAAGATGAAATAAAAAAAGGACAAGCATTTATAGGCGTGGATGATAATAAATATTATTTTTTAGGATTTGATTTTGATAATCAAATCCTTTTTACTACATTAGAATTATGGATTGATAAGGAACAAAGTTATATTACTAAAAGCAATATTTTTATTAAAGAAATATTAGAAGAAAAATCAAAGATAATAGAAGATAGTACTTGGTATTATCAATCGTTAAGGGAATTAGATAATTCATTAATGGAAGAAAAAATTAAAAGATGTCTTGATATAATTAAAAATTCCAACACAAATGATTTAGAATTAAGACCAACAGAAATAGGTCCATTAGTGAGAGGACAAGCATATAGTAAAGAATATAATCAATTTTATGAAGTAATAGGATTTATAGTTGACAATAATATATATTTTGAAGATGCTTTAAAAGCAAGGCAAAAAGGTTTCTTTTCGATATATCATTCTAATTGTGAAAATAGTGTCCCATTAATATTTGAAAGAAATTTCGGTGAAAATGATAATTCTTTTAACGGAAGACATTTTCTGGCGGGTAATGATGATAAAGTTGATATTATTGATATTATTGCAAATAAAGACTTAGTTAATTCATATATGACTGATGATTTATCTGAAAGATTAGAAAGGGATAATAAGAATATGTGTAAATAAAAGAAAGGGTGATTATAATGAAAAATATAATTAATGTATTGGCAATCCAACAACTAGAAGGAGGAACATATACTGTTGATACAATTCTTAAGGTAATTAAACAAATTACTGATTGGGCATTAGCAGTTGGTTTATCTCTTGCAGGAATAGCACTTGTTGTCAGTTTTATTATGTATGCAGTCGTTGATGTAGACCAAAAACCAAGAGTTAAAACGAGAATAGTGCAAACATTACTTGGAATTTTTGGAATTATTTTAGCAATATCATTAGTAAATATTATCATTAGATTGTTCACATAGGTGATGCTTTATGATGTTAAAAGTTTTCGACTTGTTAAGAAGTCTAGGCTGGTATGTAGTAAAATTTTTTTATGATTTAATAGATGCTCTTCTTAAAATAATAAATAAGTTAAATGCGTTTGATATAATCGATACATTATCAAGTAACAAAACATTTAGAAGTTTTTATTCTGGTGTAATGGCAATATCGGTAACATTATTTGCTCTGGTTATAATATGGAAGTTTGTAAATAAATTGTTAGATCCTGATGAAGAGATAACTTTTAAAAACATAATTAATGAAGTAGTAAAATGTGGAACACTAATAATGCTATCAACTTTTTTATTTGTGCAAGTATCAAATTTTTCAATCACCCTTTCAAATTATACTGGTAATTTGTTTGAAAGTAGTTCAAATGCTTCAATGAGCAATACGATGTTGACAATGTTTATTTCCTACAAAGATTCGTATAAAAATAGTGATAAATTTAATGAATCAAAAAGTATTGAAGAAGTAGTTAAAAATGGCTCATTTGATAATGATGAATTATATCTATCAAAATATGTAACAAAATCTAAAATAATTTTTTCAGATGATAAAGATTATAAATATAATGTTAACTGGATAATGGCTATTTTATGTGGAGGTTTCTTTTTGTATAGTTTATTTTTTGCAAGTATCATGTTAGGTAGAAGACAAATAGAATTTTTATTTTTATTTTCAATTGCACCAATAGTATTTGCAACAAGTGTATGTAATAAGCAAAGAAGAGGAGCGGTAATAGAACAATTAGTTTCATTAGCACTTCAAAGTGCAGTAGTAATGGTAATAGTAGGCTTAAGCGTAATGGTTATGAAAGAAGTCAATTTAACAACATTTTTTACAAATACATTTATGAATATAACAACAAAATCGTTATTGTACATGGGTTGTGCTATATTCATTTTAACAGGAAGTCAAGTAATTAATAGATTTATTGGTTCAAATGTAAGCGCCGCAAGTGGAAGAGAACAATTAATGTCATTAATGGGTTATGGAAAAATGGCTGGAATAGGTGCAACTGCAACTGCAGGTGCTATTGTTGGGGGATCTTTACTTGCAACTGGTGGAGTAATGAAAGTTGGAAAAAGTGCGGGTACTTCAGCAATGGAAAAAATTGGAATAGCACTTGGAACAATGGGACCAATGAATTCATCTGGAGGAGAGGAACCTACTAAAATGCAAAAAATGGCAAATGCAATGGGAACAAAAATGTATACTAAAAGTCAAATGATGAGAAATGGAAATTCTAAGAGTAAATTTAATAGTGCTAGTGATGCATTAATGAATGCTGGAGCCAGTAGCATAAATAATTCTGTTAGAAAAGTAATGCCACGAGCAAGTTATAACACTTCATATTACAAAAGAAGAAATAACATAATTTAATCAAGGAGGGGAAAAATGTATATAACATTAAAAACAATTAAAAGAGATTTAGGATTCAAAGGAATAGAAATATCAGATATTATTATTGCTTTTCCTTTAGTAATTCTTTTTATAATAATATTTTGTTTTACACGATTTAAAATACCTGCAATTATCTTTTTGATGCTAGGTATTTTTTGTTTGTTACCAATAAGTGTAAGCAAAAAAAATAGGATGTATAAGGTGTTATTACTTATCTTTAAATATATTACTCGAAACAAGATTTATGTATATCAAAAAGAAAGAAAGGTGAATATAGTTGAATAAAATAAGTAAAGATGAAAAAAGAAAAACAAAAGAAATAAAAGTTGTAGATAATTTTAAAAACAATAAGAAAAAAGTTAAAATAAATTATATAAATAAGAGTGTTTTAAAGAAAAAATTTAAAAATGCAATTTCATTTACTAATTCCGATTATGTAATGGAAAATGGAATAATTAGATTAAGAGATGGTCATTATGCAAATGTATATTCAGTAGATGCTATTGATTTATCTTTAACCTCTAACAATCAAAAAAATAATTTTTTTCAACAATTAAAATATTTGTATCAAATCAAAGATTTAAATTTAAGAATATATAAACTTGATGATAAGATTGATTTAAATTCAAATAAAGATTATTATAGAAAATTAATAGAAAAATTTCACGATGATGAAAGTAAAGTTGAATTTTTAAATGAAAGATTAGATAGATTAGAAATTTTGGAACAAAAAAATTTAACTACAACAAGTAGATATTATTTTGTCCTAACAAGTGATAATGATAAAGCATTAGAACATATTTCTGAAGAAGTGGAAATGCAATGTTATAATATGACTCCAAAATTAAATGTTAAAAAAATAACAAATAAATTAGAGATTTATCAATTTCTCATTAATCTTTATTTATCAAATGCAAGTATTGAACAAATAATGTGGAGTGATTTAACAGAATTAATTGCTCCTTTTTTTGTTCAAGAAAATATGGGATATATAAAAGTTGATGAAGAAGATATCCAGGTAATAACAATAAAAAAGATACCACCATTTATTGACGAATTATTCTTTGAAGAATTATTTAATGTACCAGATACTAGAAGTTGTATTCACATAAAAGATACAATTCCAACTGATGAGTTGGTTAAAAGATTAGATAGTAATTATGAATTTTTATTATCAGAAAGAAATACAACAAGAAAATTATCTGATGCTACTCAAATGGATACTGATAAGGAAAATTTTCAAGCATTAATGACTCAAATTAAGAGTGGAGATGAAAAAATTAAAGAAGTAGATTTTATTATTGTTATAAAAGGTAATAAAAAAGAAAGAGAAGAAAAATTAAATGAATTAAAAAAGATTGCTGATGTTTTTCATATTAAACTAGATGCTCCAAGAATGAGACAAATGGAAGGTTGGCAAGCGTTTGACATTAAATGTGCTGGTTTTGATGATTATCATAATTATTTACCATCATTAACTTTGTCTGCATCATTTCCATTGACGATAACTCATTTTAACGATGAAACAGGTTATATGATAGGTACAGATATTCATACAGCACTTCCTTGTATATTTGATATGTTCCATAAGGATTCAACAAGACCATCTAGTAATTTTGCAGTAATTGCATCAACAGGTGGAGGAAAAAGTTTTACATTAAAGAAGATAATAGTAAATGAAATCAATAGAGGTAATAAGGTTTTTATATTTGATGCAGAAGAAGAATATAAAAACTTAGTAATGAAAAACAATGGAGAATACATTGATATGTATTCATCTAGTTGTGGAATAATAAACCCATTACAAGTAAGATTTTTACCAAGCAATGTAGAAGAAAAGCAAGATTCAGATGTAGATAAAGTTAATTATGAGGATTGTCCCTTAGCAAAACATCTTGGATCACTTGAAACATTTATAAAATGTGCTTTTGAAGAAATAAAAGAAAGTGAAGTTGTTGTACTTCTTGATATGATTGAAAAATTATATAAAAGATTTGGAATAACACAAAACACAAAAATATCAAGATTAGAAAAATTAGAGAATACTGATTATCCTATATTTTCTGATTTAATTGACTTTTTACCTGATTATAGAAATATGGTTACGAATCCAGAACAATTAAAAATTGTTGATAAACTAGAAATATTGTTAGATAGGTTTAAAGTAGGAACAGATGCAATGCTTTTTAATGGTTACACATCTGTTAACCTTGATTCAAACTTAATAGCATTTAATGTTAAAGATTTATTGTATAGTAAAAATAAAAGAATAATAACTACTCAATTAGTTAATTTGTTGACTTATTTAAATAATATAATTGTTAAAAATAAAATAGTAAATGATAAATTAAAAGATAAAGAAAAGATACAAAATATAGCAGTGGTTGTTGATGAATTTCATCTATATTTAAAAAATACTGATAGTGAAGTTATTTTAACATTTGAACAAATATGTAGAAGAATTCGCAAATATAGCGGTGGATTTATTCCAGCAACACAAAGTATTCATGACTTTCTTGGTGATGATGATAGTGTAAGAAGTGCAACGGCTATATTCAACAATTGTCAATATCAACTTGTAGGTATGTTGAAAGAAGATGATTTAGCAACTTATATAAAACTATTTTATCAAAATCCACTTACTGATACACAAAAGGAATTTTTAACACAAGCAGTAATGGGAGAATTTTTATTAACAATTAATTCAAAAAAAAGAATTAGAGTAAAAATACAAGCAACTCCTCTTGAGGTCGATTTAATGGGAGAAAAAAATTTATGATTAAAAATTTGACTATTGAAGAGTTAAAAGAAAGATTTAAAAAAATATTTTGTGAGGAGTTTGATGATCCAAATGAATCATTTATGGATTTTTTGTTAGATTTAATTTCAAAAGAAAAGTTGATTGAGATTTTAAAAATTGGGGATAGTTATTATTATTCTCAATTAAAAAAATATAAATAATGAAAAAGAAGAAGAAAAATATAATTCTTGCAATTATAGGTGGTAGTTCAATATTAACTATAGTTTTTGTTATGGTTATTTTGATATGCATATTAATGCTATTTGATTTTTTTGGAACAAAACTTACAAAAGAAAAAGTTCAAAATAATTCGGATTATGCAGACGCTTATAAAGAAGTGGTTAATAATAATTTGAAAAATGGATATGTTCCACTTCAAAGAATTTTATATTTTCATTTGGAAGATACTAATCTAACAATAGAAACATTATATACAATAAATCAAAATAGGGAAGAGAAAAAAGCAAAGGATATTTCGTCTGTATGTGAGGATCAGAGATTAAAAAATATGGTTGCTTGTTCTGAATCTAGTTTAAAAGAAAATGAAGATTATTTAGTTGTTAGTACAGGTCATTTTAATTTTCCATTAGATAAAAATTATATAGTAACAAGTTTTTTTAATGAACAAAGGACTATTTATGGTCAAAGTAATGTTCATAGTGGATGGGATTTAGCAGTACCTGCACAAACTCCTGTATATTCAGTATGCAGTGGTGTAGTTGAGAAAGTTAATTATACACAGAGTGAAAATATTCCATACGATCAAAGTGGAAATAATGTTGGAAATATGATTACCATAAAATGTAATGAAGATTATAATGATACATATTATGTTTTATACGCTCATCTTTATCCAAATAGTTCAAAGGTAAAAGTTGGAGATAAAGTTAATCATTGGACAGAAGTTGCTTCAGTAGGGACTACAGGTCACTCTACTGGGAATCACTTACATTATCAAGTTTATAATTCAAAATGGGAGTTAATTGATGGAATGCAATTGATAGACTTTAATTTGACAAAAGATTCATCTTTAAAACTATGATAAGAATTACATAGAAAGTATAGTTTTTAACAGAAAAGTCACATTTAGATGAAGATGTAGCCACTTTAAATATAAATAAAATAAGAAAAAAAATAATTGTGTAGCCACTTCAAATTTAGAAAGTGGTCATTTTTGCAAGTGCAAAAATAGTTTGCCACCCATTTAATTCTTTATTTTATATAGTTTTAAATAAATTTGGGTGGCATTCTCCTTATGCTCATTAAAAATATGTAATATTTTTATTATAAAGTTACATTGAAAAAGTATTGAAGTGGCTAAATTAATTTTTAATAGGGGAGGAAATATGTCAAAGAGATTAGTGAAGTTTTCAATTAGAATGGATAATAATTTGAAAACCAGAATAGAATTATTAGCAAAAAAAAATAATTTAAATTTTACTAAAATGTTAAATTATATTGCTGAATTAGGTTATCAATCTTATATAAAAAGATTTGATAATTATTATGAAGAGCAAAATAAATTGTTAGAAAGGAATAAAGATTTTTATGAATAAAATTAGAGTATACAATGATTATGAGATGAGTATATTATTAAATAATCATAATGTAGATGGAATAAAAAATAATAGTCAGATAATTTATAATAATTCTTTTAAATTATGGGCTGTAATGCAAAGATTAAATACTTGTAAAACTGCAAAACAAATATTTGCAGAAGCAGGTTTTGATATGAATATAATTGATGAAAGAACACCACAAAAAAGGATATGCTCATGGGTAAAAAAGTATAAAATGTTTGGAAAAGATTATTTTGATACAAATAATAAATATACATATAAATCAAAAATCATTAATAAAAAAGTTATTGATAATGATGATAACATTTCATTTTTTATAGATGAAGATAATAACATTTTCATAAAATTATAAGTTGGGATTATATTATGAAAAAATTAACAATAAGATTAGAAGATTATATTCATGACAGATTAAACCTTGTATCAAAAGATAATAAAACATCTATTAATAAAACTGTTGGAATTATCTTAAAAGAGTATATTGATAATCCTAAAGAGATAAATTATCTTGATGAAATTGATAAAAAATTAAAAATAATAGATGAAAAAATCGAAAAAATATCAAAAAGACAATATAAACATTTTAAATTGTCACAACAACATTTCGCTAATTTTGGGTATTTATCAAATGCAGATATAAATGAAGATAAATGTTTAAAAGAAACTTTAGGTAAGGATAAATTTAATGAGTAAAAAAAGTCCTAATGTTGTTTTTAAAAGTAAATATTGCTTGGCTTTAAATTCAGTTGACAATAAAAATAGTTCATTAAATTATAAAGATAATAGATTTAAAGATGTTGATGAAATGTTAGATTATTTTTCAAATGAAAAGAAAAAATTAGTTGGTATGTTTGAGTATTATATGGGACATACCAGAAAAGAAAATATTAATCTAGTTTTGAAAGATGGAAGTTATGCGTCAAAAAAAGATTTAAAAAAATTAAAAACTGATTATAAAAAATATATAGAAAAATCTAATTTATGGAAAGGAATTTTAAGTTTTAATCCTGAGTATCTTAATAGTAATATCTCAATTAAAGAATTAGAACAAAAAATTGCAAAAGAAGTAATGCCACAATTTTTAAAATATTGTGGATTTAAAGATATAAAAAATATGAGTTATGTTTTTTCAATTCATACGAATAAAAAACATCCTCATATACATTTAGCATTTATTGAAAAGAAACCTAATTATGTTTGTAGTGATAATAAAGTAAGTTATAGAAGAAAAGGTAAAATTTCAATTGATGAACAAAGATATTTAAAAAGACTTGTGGAACTTGTTATTGAAAGAGAAAAATATTATACACCGTTATTAAAAAAAACGAATGAAGATATTGATTACCTAAAAACATACTTTGATCCAAATGAAAAAAATTTTGCATTGAATAATATAAGTGAAATTTTTGTAGAAGAAAAAATATTGAAATTAGGAAAATTATTGAAAGAATATAGAGAGAATAATAATCAAAATTCTAAAAAAATAAAATATAATTCAATTAAAAATAATGAACTTGGTAAAGAAATTAAAAAGTTAACAAATGAGATAAAAAAATATCTATTAAATGATGAAACTTCAATGATATGTGATTATAAAGATAATATAGAAGAAGATTTAAAAAAACTAAATAATTATTTTAATTTGTTAAATGAAAATAATAATATTAAAGAATTTATATATAATAATAGTATTATTAATAAAAAAGAAGAATACATTGATAACTACATTTTAAACTCAATAGTGAATCACTCATTATATAAATATAATCATATTTCAATGATTGTTAAAAATAAAAAGAGTGGAGATAATATAACATTTGAAGACTTAATACAAGAAATTGCGTATCAAAATAATAAGTATCAATATACTAATGATAAAGAAAGAAGAAAAATAGTATTGAATAATTATTTCAAGGAAACAACTAATAACTTAAAATTTCCAAGTAAGTATCAGATGGAGAAAGCATTAAAAAATATAAATTATGAAATGGAGAAAGCATCTCAAGAATTTAGTAAATTATTTAATTATGATAATGATAAAAAATTATAGATTGATGATATAATGATTATGGTGAGAATATGAATAAAGTTGAATATAAAAAAATTAATTATATTTTTTCTATTAATAGTAGTATAGAAGAAAATGTTAGCAAATTAAAGTTTACGAATGAAACAATTTTATTTATTAATAAAATGCTTGATTTTTACAATAGAAATATTGATGTTATCATAAAAAATTATAAATTAGATTTAAATGCTAAAAAGAAAATTTTAGAAGCATTCTTAAATAAAATTCCAAAAGAATTGATAATATTAAGAAATCATGTTAAAAATTGTTTATATGTTAATACAATAAGTGATTTTGAATTCAAAATAAATATATTGGCGGATGATTTTAAAAGATTAAAATTTGTTAAAATTAAGTGATTTTTAATACAAAAGATTTATATCTATGATAAAATATCTGTATAAAAGTGATCGATAAATAATAATTTGGAGTGAAAAAAATATGTGTAATAAAATGATTAAAACAAGTAATGGTAACTTTCATAAGGGGTTTTATGAGAGTTGTAAAGAAAACTATATGAAACAACTATTAAATATTAGAAGTAATAATCCAGATGCGGAATCTAAAACTTATTATTCTGCTGAATTTTTTTTACATGGTTTATGCCATATATTTGCTTATGACTTACATCAAAAATTCGGATATGATATATTAGAATTAGAAAACAAGTCTGGTGGTATGACACACTGGTGTTGTGTTTCTGATTATAAAAGAAAAAAATTATATATTGATGTCAGAGGCGCAACAACAGATTATAACGAATTTTTGGCAGAATTTCAACCAAACATGGGGGAGCATCCTCTTGAAAAAATAATTGCTGAAAAAGATTTAATTGATATTAATGATGATTTTGAAGATGAAGAGCAACTAAAGTTTGCTGATGATATAATCGAAAGATATTATAATTACTATTCAGTACATTAAAAATAGGTAATTTACAAAGGTTTATGTAATCTAGCGAATTGATAGCTTATTATTAATTTAGTTTAAGATAGTGAATGCTATCTTTTTTTATGCTACAAAGGAGGTAAAAATTATGAATAAATTAGAAATGTATAAAAATTTATCAAAAGGAGATAAACTAAATTTAACTGAATATTCTATTTACAATTCAATATATATTAACGCAAATAATTGTAATAAAGCACTAACTGATGAAGAGGTAGATAGAATAGGGAAATTAGCATATTACTTATATTTAAAGGATCAATATTACAATTTTTCAGAAAATAGAATTGCAGATTTTATTACAATCGGTTATTTAGAAAAAAATATTCCACTTGAAAAATTAGAAGAATTAGACAAATCTGATATATATATAGGAATAGATAATGATAATTATGACTTTTTATTAGAAAATAAAATGGAAAGGTAGGAGATAAAATGGATTTTACAAAATTAAATTTGGAATTTTCAAATATGCAAAATATTGTAAATAAATATAATGTTTTATTAGAAAACATAAAAAACAAAATTAAAAAAAATAATAAAGAATTATTACGATTGGAAACTAAATTTAAAAATACAAAAAACAATATTGAGAAGGAATATTATAATATGATGATTATTTCATTAAAAGATGAGATAGTTTTTTTAAATAATTTAATTAAGGAGGAAGATAAAGATGGAAAAAACAATTAATTTATATGGTAAAAAGAATTATTTAAAAGTTTACAAATATGCGGTAAATAACAACTTGTGTTTGGAGGTTGAAGATAAGAATGGTAATGTTGTCCAAGGGTTATCAATAAATTTGATTGATAATATAAAATATGATCAGATTTTTTTATGTGAGTTTTTGTCTAAAGAAACAATTGACAAATTAGTAAAATTAGATATTATTAGTAAGCCGATTAAGAAAAAGCAATATAATATGGGAACTTATGATTTAGTAAATGTTAATTTTGATGAATTAAAAAAATATGATGAAAAAGGAGTAGAAGAGTATTTAAAGGATCACATAAAAACAAAAAATAATGGAAAATATTATACTAAAAATGAGTTAAAAGAAATAATAAATGATAAAGAAAGATTAGTTTATGTTGAGTGTGAAAATGATGAATTAATAGTGAAATACAAAGATATACCTGATGTCATTGTAGGTTTGAATGATAAATTAGGATTTGTAGATTTGAAAGTATACGATTATGATAATTCTGACTTTTCTTATCCACTATTAACAACAACAGGTTATTTTTTAGATTATTGTGATTCTGAAGTAAGAAAGGATATTATAGATAGGTTAGAAAACTTAATGATGGGAGGAGCAAAAGTTAAAAAGTATAAGATTGTTGATGAAGATATGTATGATGAATTAAAAATTGATAATGAAAAGGAAAGATAATTATGCAACCTTCTTATATTTTTATTTTAATTATAGTTTCATTAATGCTTATTTTTTTATATTTAATAGAACCATTTTTAACTAAACAAAAAATTACAAATAATAATGAACATGGTAGTGCTAGGTGGTCAACTAAACAGGAAATATATAAGAATTTTACAAAAGAAAAGGTAAGTAGTATAAATGAAAGTGGGTTTCCTGTATATTATTCGAAAAATAATAAATATGTTTGGTTTGATACAAATACTCCACATTGGATTTATTTAGGTAGCACGGGAAGTGGAAAATCAGTTACTGCAGTTATACCACAATGTAGTTTTATAGCAACTGCTAAAAATAAAAAAAGTGTTTTTATAACGGATCCAAAAGGTGAGATTTTTCAAACAACAAGTAAAATGTTTTCTGAACAAGGATATAAAATATTAACTTTAGATTTTAGAAATCCAAGCTTATCAAATCATTTAAACATTTTAGAACCTATAATAAAAGAATATGAAGCTTATATAAAAAATAAAAAACTTGCAAACCAAACAACAAGTAAAAACAAGAATATTAGATATCAAAATTTATCGATAGAACATTTAGCAGAATGTAATCAACTAATAGGGTCATTATCAACTATGATTATGGAAGATAAAACTGCAAAAGAAGCATTTTGGAATAATAGTGCAAGTGATTTGTTATATGGAATTATATCGTTATTTTTAGAAGATTATGCAGATGGTAAAATTAAAAGAGAACAAATTACATTGTCATCAATAAAAAAATTTCAAAATAGTTCAATGGCAGTCAAAAATTTAAAAACACTTATAAAGTATGTAGAGGCAAAACCTTATGGATTAAAAAGTAAAGATAAGTTAATACCAATAATAACAACTTCTGAAAATACCTATAAGAGTATTACAAGTATATTTAATGAACGAATGACTTTGTTTGATGATATTAATGTCGAGAATATCACATCAGATTCAGATTTTGAATTTGATATTTTAGGAAAACAACCAACAGTATTATATTGTTGTATTCCAGATGAATCAAAAATATATTATTCTTTAGTATCTATTATTGTTTCATTGATTTATAAGACATTAGTATTGTTATGTAATTCGCAACCAAACAAGAGATTAACTTATGATCTTGTTTTTTTATTGGATGAATTTGCAAATACCCCACCTTTGTCTGATATAGAAACAATTGTATCTGTTGCAAGATCAAGGGGAATGTATTTTCAGTTTTTTTTACAAAGTTTTGCTCAACTTGATAATTTGTATGGTAAAGAAGTAAGTCAGATAATTCAAGATAACTGTGGACTTGCTTACCTTAAAACAAATACACAAGAAACTGCAGAATCAATATCTAAAAGATTAGGAAATAAAACTATTGAAACTACATCATTGAATTATTCATTAAGTTTTACAAATAATAATGGTAGTAAAGGAACAAGTCTTATTGCAAGAAACCTTATGACAGCAGATGAAATAAAACAACTTCATTTTAAGACGATTATTTTTCCAACAATTGGTTATCCAATTTTTAGAGATACGGTTGTATATCAAAAATTTAGTTGTTATAAAGAAGGTTCTATTAATAGAAAAGCAAGACCTCTTGGAAGATTTGAAAATACTTATTATACAGTAGAACAACTAAAATTTAAAATTGGAAATAATGAAGAACCAAGAGTGAATGGTGTAGTAGAGCAAAAAAGAACAAAGTTGATTAGTATAATTAATAAAATAATTCCAATCTTTGGTAATGTTGACAAAGAGGTAGAATATTTAGTTGAAGATGATGATGTAATAGCAGAGTTATATCTAGCCCCACCTTTGTCATTGAATGATTTAAAAAAATTAGAAGAATTAAGCAATGAATTGTGTTTTAGTTATAATGCTATATCAGGCAAGAAAGAGATTAACAAAAAAAATAGAAATTCCTTGATAAAGATTTTTTTATAGAAATGGAGGAAAAATATGAAACAAAGTATAGCAGAATTAATTTCAACTGCAAGAAAAAAGAAAAATATATCTATGCGTCAACTTGCTTATTTATCTGGAATATCAAATAGTGAAATATCAAGAATAGAATCAGGTGAAAGAATATTTCCTAATTTAAAAACATTAAAAGCAATATGTCGATACTTAGATATTTATTATGAGGATTGCTTATATATTTTAAATTTAGGGGGTACATATAATATGAACAATCCTTTTATCATTGAATATTATAAAAATATTGATAAAGATAATATCAAAACATCATATGAAAATATAACAAAAAAAATAGAATTAAATAATAATCAAATAGTTTATATGAAACAGATGATTTTGAAAGGTATAAAAAAAGAAGATGAAGATATATTAATTGATACAATTAAGTCATTAGAATATGAAAATAATACTAATAATTATATTAAGAATATATTAACAGAAAAAATAATAAAATTTTATTTGAGTGAGTAGTTAGGAGGGATAAAATTGAATAAAGATTTTTTTGACGAATTTTCAGACATAAGAGATAGAATGTTAAAAAATATTCAATTAGATAAAAATAGTTGGAATAAGTTTTTAATATATTGGTCTAAAATATTAGATAAATATAGTGTTGATAATGTTCTAAACCTATATACTTATAATCCAACTGGTAAAATATTTATGACTTTTGATGAATGGAATAGTAGTAAAATAGATAGAAGAATTAAGCCTAAAAGTAAAGGAATACCAATATTTGATAATAACTTTAAAATATATGTATTTGATATAAAGCAAACTTATGGTAAAGAATATAATATTAGTGATTATAATCATTATGTAGATGAATCTATATTAATGTATTACCAAGATAAGATAAAAAATAATAATGATCCTAGCAAAACATTATATGAAAATTTTTATGATACATTTTATAAAATATCACTTAAACAAATAGAAGATAATTATATTGAAATATCAGATAATGAAGTGGAGTTTATTGCAAAAGCAATGACTTCACTTTTTTTATCAAAAACAAACTTTAATATATATAATTTACCTAGTTCTTATGACTTATTAAAAAAAATAGATAAAGATGAAATTTTAAAATGTATGCAAATTATTAGTAAAGAAACATCTATATTATATGATGATTTTATGAAGAAAGTAAGTACATTTGAAGAAATTCAAAATTATATACAAGTTACTGTACTTTTTCAACTTAAAGGTGATAGTTTGTTAGAAAAAGAAGAAAAACAAAAATTTTTATCAAACATAGAAAGTAATACATCTATTGATAGTTATGTATTAGAAAAAATATATGATAATTGTATTAAAAGATATAATCCTTTTTTTAAGAGAGAAATAATTCCTAAAAATTTTGATGAGTCTTTTATTGAAAATGAAGATAAACACTATGATAACATTAATGGCTTAAATAAAAATACAGATTTAAATGAACAAATGTCGTTATTTGATTCGAGAGAGGAAGAAGTAGATAAAGAAATAAATTCTGTTAATAAAGAACCAGAAATAATATCTACCAAAAAAGAAATCGAATCTGATGCAAATATTAATAATATTCAAAAATCTAATCAAAATAAAGAAGATAAATATCCTAAAATTGATTATCATATAAGTGATGAAAAATTTGATAATAGTTTTGGAGCAAAATCAAGATTCGAAGATAACTTGTCTGCAATAAAACTATTAAAAAAAATAGAACATGAAAATAGAAATGCAACAAAGGAAGAACAACAAATATTAGCAAAATATGTTGGGTGGGGTGGAATTTCTGATGCTTTTGATGAAAGCAAAGAGAATTGGTCTAAGGAGTATGCTAAATTAAAAGAAATATTAACTGAAGAAGAATATAATGAAGCAAGAAAATCAACATTAACATCTTTCTATACCCCAAATGTTGTAATAGATGGTATTTATAAATCATTAAAAAAATTTGGATTTGAAAAAGGAAATATTTTAGAACCATCATGCGGTGTTGGTAACTTCTTTGGAAGAATACCAAATGATTTAGCGAGTTCAAAACTATATGGTGTTGAAATAGATAGTATTAGCGGTAGAATTGCTAAAAAATTATATCCAACTGCAAAGATAGAAATAAAAGGTTATGAAGATTCTAGTGTACAAGATAATTTATTTGATATTGCGATAGGTAATGTTCCATTTGGTAGTTATAAAATATTAGACAAAAGATATAAAGAAAACTTTATGATACATGACTATTTTTTTCAAAAAACTTTAGACAAAGTTAGAAATGGAGGAATAATTGCTTTTATCACAACTGATGGAACTCTTGATAAAAAAGATACAAGAGTAAGAGAATATATAGCAAAAAGGGCAGAACTAATTGGTGCAATAAGATTACCAAATAATACATTTATTGGCAATGCTAATACGAAAGTAACATCAGATATAATTTTTTTAAAGAAAAGAGATGAGATTAAACTTGATTTAAGTGATGAGGATTGGATTCATACAAGTGAGTATGATGATGGAATAACAATAAATAATTATTATATTACTCATCCTGAAATGTTATTAGGAAAAATGGAATTGCAATCAACTGCATATGGTATGGATAATACATTAAGTCCTAGCGATAAACCATTAGAAGAATTAATTAATAATGCTATTAATAATTTATCATCTAATATATTTGAAAATATTACTTATGAAATAAATGAACAAAATAGTGAATATGATATATTAGAAGCAGAAGATAACATCAAAAATAATGCTTTTGTAATAAAAAATATTAATGGTATAGATGTTATATATCAAAGACAGGATTCTAATTTGATACCATATTCTATTCAAGATGGTATGGCATCAAAAAGAATAATTGGTTTATGTAATGTCAAAAATGCTTTAAGAGAATTATTTAATGTTCAACTTTGTGATGGAACTGATGAAGAACTTAAAGTAGCACAAAATAAATTAAGTAATGTTTATGATGAATTTACTAAAAAATATGGATATATTAATGATAATGCAAATGCTAGGGCATTTGATGATGATCCAGATTATTATTTGTTGACTTCAATTGAAAATAAAATAAGTAAAGATGAAGAAAATGATAAACCTATCTATGTAAAAGGTGATGTATTTACAAAAAGAACTATTAGAAAAATTAAAGAGGTTAAGAGTGCAGAAAATGCAGAAGACGCTTTAAAATATTCACTTAATAATCGAGGATGTGTTGATATAGAATATATGAGAACACTATATCCAAAAGAAAAAGATGAAATTATTGAAGAACTTGATGGTCTTATTTATCAAGATCCATCTAAAATAAATGATTTTAATAATGGATATGTTCCAGCAACAGAATATTTAAGTGGAAATGTAAAACAAAAACTTAATTATGCTAAATCAATGAACATTGATAATAAATACGATAAAAATATTAAAGCGTTGGAAAGCGTTCAACCTGTTCCACTTAAATATGATGAAATAAGTGTTAAACTTGGTTCAACATGGATTCCTGATGATATTTATCATCAATTTTGTTGTGAATTACTAGATATAGAAGATTGGAATGCAGGAAGATTAAAAATAAAATATGTCAAAGAAGGTAACACATGGTTATTTCAAGCAAGTGGATTGTACGGCTTTGGAGTAAAGAATACAAATACATGGGGAACAAAAAGAGCAGATGCTTTATCAATAATAAAGAATACTCTTAATCTTCAAAGTATTACAATATATGATAAATTAGAAGACGATAGAAGGGTAGTTAATCCTATAGAAACAGCAAATGCTAGAGAAAAACAAGAATTAATAAAACAAGAATTTAAGGAGTGGATTTGGAAAGATGAAGATAGGAGAAATAGATTAGTTAAAATTTATAATGAAAATTTTAACTGTATGAGAGAAAGAAAATATGATGGTAGTCATTTAACTTTTGATGGAATGAATCCGAGTATAGAACTTCGTGAACATCAAAAAAATGCTGTTGCAAGGGCTTTGTATGGTGGTAATACTTTACTTGCGCATGCAGTTGGTGCAGGTAAAACTTATGAGTGTATTGCTAGTGCAATGGAACTTAAAAGACTTGGAATAGTTAGTAAACCAATGTTTATTGTACCAAATCATTTGCTAGGTCAATGGGCCAATGAATTTTTACAATTATATCCAACTGCTAATATTTTAGTTGCTACGCAAAAGGATTTTGAGAAAAAAAGAAGAAAAAAATTAATAGCGAAAATTGCAACAGGAGAATGGGATGCAGTTTTGATTGCTCACTCTAGTTTTGGGCTTATTCCTATGAGTAAAGAATATGAAAGAAAGCATATTGAAAATGAAATACAAGAAATAACAGATGCTATTGAAAGAATTAAAGAAGAGTCAAATGAAGGATTAAGTGTAAAAAAACTTGAACAAATGAAAATGAGTATGAATGCTAAATTAAAAACTTTATTAGATGATACAAAAAAAGATGATGTTGTAACTTTTGAAGAGTTAGGTGTAGATCAATTAATAGTAGATGAAGCACATATGTTTAAAAATTTACCAATGTTTTCAAAAATAAGAAATGTGGCAGGTATAAATAATACTGAAAGTAAAAAGGCAACAGATCTTTATATGAAGATAAGTTATATACTGGAAAACAATAATGGTAGAGGTATAATTTTTGCAACAGGAACTCCTATATCAAATTCAATGGGTGAATTATTTGCAATGCAAAAATATCTTCAAAAAGATAGATTAAGACAAATGGGATTAGAACATTTTGATGAATGGGCCTCCACTTTTGGTGAAATAGTAAATAGCTTTGAAATAGCACCATCAGGTGGTGGCTTTAGAACAAAAGCACGATTTGCACAATTTTTTAATATTCCCGAACTTATGACTTTATTTAAAGAAGTTGCGGATATTAAAACTACAAAAATGTTAGATTTACCAGTACCTAAATTAAAAGATGGTGAATATAAAACTATTGTCGCACCTAAAAGTAATGAATTAGGAAATTATGTAGAAAAACTTGCAGAACGAAGTGAAGTAATAAGAAATGGATGTGATCCTAGAATAGATAATATGCTTTTGGTTACTAATGATGGTAGAAAAGCAGCATTAGATTTAAGAATGATAGATCCAAATATGCCAGATTTACCAAACTCAAAAATAAATATGGCTGTAGAAAATATATATAGAATATGGTTAGAAAATAAAGAAGACAAGTTAACACAACTTGTCTTTTGTGATTTGTCAACGCCTAAAAGCGATGGAACATTTAATGTCTATGATGACATTAAAAAGAAATTAATTGAAAAAGGTATTCCTGAAGAAGAAATTGAATTTATTCATAATGCTAAAACTAATCCTCAAAAACTAAAATTATTTGAAGATATGAGAAGTGGTGATAAAAGAATACTTATTGGTTCAACTTCCAAAATGGGAGCGGGTATGAATGTTCAAGATAAGTTAATTGCACTTCATCACTTAGATTGTCCTTGGAGACCCTCTGACCTTGAGCAACGCGATGGAAGAATACTTAGACAAGGAAATCAAAATAAAGAAGTAGAAATATATAGATATGTTACTGAAGGTAGTTTTGATGCATACTCATATCAATTAATTCAAACAAAGGCTACTTTTATTAATCAAATAATGGCTAATTCAAATGGATGTGGTAGAACTGCGGAAGATTTAGATAGAGATACACTTACTTATGCAGAAGTTAAAGCCCTAGCAAGTGGTAATCCATTAATACTTGATAAATTTAGGGTTGAAAATGAATTAAACCAATTGTATTTATCAAAAAGTAGGTATGATAAATCGCATATAGAACTTGAGTCAAAATATAATAGAGAATTACCTATACAATTAAAAAATCAAGAGCAATATTTAAATGGATTAGAGGAAGATGCAAAGAATGTAAAAGATTTATCTGCAGATAATTTTGAGATAACAATTCAAAATCAAATTTATAATTCAAGAAAAGATGCTAGTACAAAATTTTATCAATCTTTATCTTTATTAAAGACTGATGAAGAAGTTAAAATAGGGAAAATTAGTAATTTTGACATTATTGGTATAAGAGAACCTTTAAGGTTTACTCCTATTATTTATTTAAAGGGTATTGGTAAATATAGAGTTGAAATAAATAAAATAGATGAAATTGGTAATATATTAAAATTAGAAAATATGCTTAAAAGTTTTGAAAATAAAATAAATGTTGTTAAAGAACAAATAAAATATACTAAAAAACAAATTAAAGATGTTAAAGAAGAATTAGATAAACCATTTACTATGCAAGATAAGATTAGAGAACTTCAAAGAGAAAAAGCGATAATTGATAGTGAACTTGATTTGGATAAACAAGAAAATATTAAAAGTATTGAAGAAAACTCGGAGGAAATGGAGAGATAATATGAAATTAAAAGATAAAATATTAAACAGGTTTGCAGATAGTTTAAAAAAATATAGTAGTAAAGATTTTGATTATATTACTTCTTGTGAAATAAGTGGTAAAGTTAAAGGTATATTTTTTACTACTGATTGTACAACTGTTAAAGAATTAAAAGATAAAACATATGATGGTTTAATAAATGTAAATGACATTTTGGAAGAAGAATTTAAAAATAGTGAGTATAATCATAAAGAAATAGTATTTTGCGATAATGATAAAGTAGTTTGTATCTATAATAGCAAAAATAATTCTTATTATGAAGATGTTCATGAATGTTTTACAAAAGCAGAAAAAAGGTTATATATAAAATGCACAGATAAAAGTTATAATGCATTTAAGGAATATATAAATCAGAGTAGCAAATATCATAATTACATTTTATATAAAAAGGAAATCCCATATAAAAAGGCATTTTCTAAAGTTTTTAAGGAGGAAGAACAAATGAAAGAACAAAATAATACTACTACATCAGGTAGGAAAGAGATTAAAATGTATGATAATTATGTTCAGATAACTGGAAAATTATCAAATATAGGTAAAGAATTTATAAAAAAGGATGGCGAAAAAGCACGATTTATTGATATAAAGCAAGAATATGAGTATAATGGAAAAATTAAATATAATAAAATATCTGTAATGCTTTCTAATGAATTAATAAATGATATATTAAATATGTCAAAAAATGATACTATATCAATTAAAGGAAAATTGCATTCATATGTCGATAAAGATAATAATCCAAAAACAGTAATAAATTGTACTGATATTGATATTTTAGAAATATCTAAAAATCAAAATGAAAAAACAAAATAAAAAATTTAAAAAAACACTTGCAAAATTTCTTTTTTTAAGTGATTAATATTATGAGGAAAAAAGACTATATAACATAAAAATTACCGCTAATATTGATTTTAAATAAAAGGCTTGAATAGTTATAAGAACAAAAATAAAATCACTATTAAAATAGTCTAAATCCATTGTGAAAGGAGAAGTTTTAGATGGCAAAAGCGTATTCAAGTGATGACTTGATAAATTATGCAACAAGAAATTTTTCAAATTTTGTTAAAGAATTATATGAAGATGATCCGCATTCGTTTCCATATCTTGATTGTACAAATGCGTTCTTCAAGAAACTTTATGACGATTACGGTATTAAATTTAATCCAAATATTATAGACCCAAGTTTAGACGAGTATATAGATTATGAAATTTATACAAATACTTTTCCTGAAATAAAACCTGAAAATTATGAATCAAAAAAATAATGGATGACATAACAAATCAATGTTGTATATATTATTATGGATACTTAAATTATGATACTTATGACATTAAAATCACTTTAAGAAAGGAGAAAAGATGAAGCAAGAATTATTGAATGATGAACTTGTTAAATATTTAACAAGTAGTTTCCCAGATTTAGTTAATGACTCGTATGAAGATAATCAAAGGTCATATCCATATTTAGATTGTGTAAATTCTTTTTATGAGAAATTATACAATGAGTATGGAATAAAATTTAATCCTGAATTAATGGGCGATGATTTGAGATTAAAATTAGATGAAGAAATTGTGAATTGTATAACAAAATAAAGGAGAGTGAAAAATATGTATATAACTGATACTAGTGATAAAGTAAGAGTAATAATTGAAAATTTAGAAAGTAAAAAAGATATTAGTAAATTAAAATTTCTTATTTATGTTTTTGGTGTATTAAATAATGATCAAATAAATGAAAACAATAATTCCAATCCAAGTTTAAATGTTGAAGAAGATTATAACATTTTAAATCCTGAGATTATAGGTCTCTCAAATAATACTTGCACGATATTGTTGCAATATTTTTCAACGGTATATAATAATTTAACAGAACCCAATGCTACTTACGAAGAAAATGGAAATATAATAGGAGTAGAATATGATAATGATGAAGAAAAAATATTGTCTGAATTTGAAAAATTAACATTTATTGAAAAGTTAGATATACTTAGTGAAATTATTATTCGATATGATAATGGGACTTACTTTGACGAAGAAATTAAAATTGCACCTTTTGATTCAAGAATGAGTGGATATGATATAGCGAAGATAATCCAAAATTATAAAAATAACATTATATAATATAAAAAATAATCATAGACAATGCAAAACGCATTGTTTTTTTTTGCATAAATTTATACAAAAGTTAATATGCTTTATTGGAGGAAAAACATATGGAGATTAATAATGAAAAAGTTTTATTACATTATAATATCAATTTAAATTATGACAAAAATGGGAGTGATTTATATCAAATAATAAAAGACCATTTTTTATTATATATAAAACAATTAAAAAAAAATGAAAATGTTAATCAGAAATATCAAAATATACATTGAAATATGCTATAATTAAGATAGCATTTTAGAGTTCCGATTAACATATTTTATAGGAGGAAAATAAAGTTATGAGGAAGTATAAATGTGGGGATTATTTAAGACTATCAAAAGAAGATTTATTAAAAAAAGATGAAAGTACATCAATAGAAAGTCAAAGAATGATTATCGAATCTTTTTGTAAATATCACAATCTTGAACTTGTATCAGAATATGTGGACGATGGCTTTTCTGGTGGTAATTTTGAGAGACCAGGATTTAAAAAAATGATTGAAGACATAGAGTCTGGCAAAATTGATTGTATTTTAACAAAGGATTTTTCAAGGTTAGGTCGTGAATTATATCAAACAGGTTCTTTTATTGAAGAATATTTTAATGAAAAAGGTATACGATACATTTCAATAAACGATGGTTATGATTCTTTAAATGGTGATAGTACTATATCGATGAAGTTAACTTTTAATGATTTTACTTTAAGAGATACTTCAAAAAAAGTTAAATCTGCATTTACTGTTAGACAAAAAAATGGAGAATATATTGGCTCAATTCCAAAGTATGGATTTTTAAAAGATCCAACCAATCATCATAATTTGATAATAGATCCGATTGCTTCATTGATTGTTAAAAGAATTTTTAATATGGCTTATGCTGGTAATAGTTGTTACAAAATTGCTGCTATTTTAACTAGTGAAAAAGTACCTATTCCTATTGTATATAAACATGAAACAAGAGGAGCATTAGTTACTGAAAATGATGGATATGGAATATGGAGACCACAAACTATTAAAAGTATTTTAACGAGCGAAATGTACATTGGTAATATGGTACAAAATACATACAATAAAATAAGATATAATTCAAAAAAGATAAGGGCTGTAAAGAAAGAAGATTATATTATTGTAGAAAATACACATGAGGCAATTATTGATAAAGAAATTTTTTATAAAGTCAATAAAATGTTAAAAGCAAATTCAAAAACAGTAGAAAAAAATAAGGAAAGGTATTTGTTTAGTGGTTTGTTGAAATGTAAAGAATGCGGACACAACATTAGTATTTTGGAAAGAAAAAATAAAGGTAATAAATCACATTACACTCAATGTAATCAATATAGTAAAAAGGGTAAATATGGAATATGTAATATCCATAGATTAAATTATAATTTGCTTGAGGAAGATTTAGTGAGTGTTATAACAAGTATTAGTAAATCATTTTTGAATGAATATGATAATAAATCATTAACTAACGAAGCAAATGAAATTTTGCATGAAGAAACCAATGAATTACAAAAACAAATTGATGTATTCATTAAAGAAATATCAAAATATAATAATGCTATTGAACAATTATATATGGATAAAGTGCAAGGAAAAATTCCAGAAAACATTTTCACCAATTTGCTTGAAAAATATAATGAAGATTTAAATAATGCAACCACACGAAAAAATGAATTAGAACAAGATAAAATAAAAATGTTAGCAAAAATAGAAAGTTTAGATTATGATGCTTGTGCTGAAAAAATAAAAAAATTTTTGTCTTCTAAACATCCTACTCGTGCAATGATTGTAGAATTAGTTGACCGTGTAGAAATAGATAATAATAAAAATATAAATGTTTTTTTCAGATTTCAAGAACTATCTAGTTATGTCAGATAATTTTTTTTAAGAAAACATTGTTTCCCATACAAATGTAACCTTTATAATTTTCTCCCATGAAACTTGTAACGGGTGTAACGCTTCCATTTCTTTCTTATGGTGGTTCTAGTTTAATATTATCTTTAGTAAGTATAGGAATAATATTAAATGTAAGTAGACATAATGAAAAAAGTTAAATTAGGAGATTTTTATCTTCTTTTTTTCTATTTTTAGTGGAATTTACTTTAAAAAGAGAGAATATAATTATAGGAGGTTTTTTATGTATGAATTAAAAGAAGAATTAAATATAGAAAATATGATATATGAAATAAGAGGAAAACAGGTAATGTTTAACTCAGATGTAGCAAGACTTTATAATGTGGAAACGAAGGTATTAAATCAAGTAATAAAAAGAAATATAAATAGATTTCCAGAAGAATTTTGTTTTCAAATAACAATTGAAGAATTAGAAAAAGTATCTTCAAGGTCACATTTTGTGACCTTGAACAAAAGTAATAATTATAGGGGATATAATATTAAATATTTACCATATGTTTTAACAGAGCAAGGAATAATGATGTTATCTGGTCTTTTAAAAAGTGATATAGCGGTGAAGGTTAATGTACAAATAATAGATGCATTTGTAAAAATGAGAAAATATATTTCAGCAAATTTAATAGAACAAGACAATATGAAAAATATGCTTATTAAACATGATAACGAAATAAAATTACTTCAAGAATCATTTTCAAAATTAGAGGAAAAAGAAAAAATAAATCATATATTTTATGAGGGACAAATATATGATGCATATTCACTATTAATTGATATATTTAAGGAAGCAAAGAAAGAAATAATTATAATAGATAATTATGCAGATAAAAGTATTTTAGATATGATTACGAATTTAAATGTAAAAGTAATTATTGTAACTAAAAAATTTAATTTATTAAAGGATATAGATATAAAAAAGTATAATAGGCAATATCATAATTTAAAAGTAATATATAGTGATAAGTTTCATGATAGATTTATAATACTTGATAAAAAAGTATTGTATCATTCAGGTGCAAGTTATAAAGATTTAGGTAATAAATGCTTTGCAATTAACAAGATAAAAGATGATGAATATCTAGAAAATATATTAATAAAAATAGGTTTATAAAATATTTGCATTATAATCTGAATTATATTATAATATATGTGCTTCAAAAAAGAGGTGAATAAAATGAATTATAGTAAAAATAAAGAAACATTAAATAGTTTAATGTTAAAATATGGTTTATCTAAAGATGAAAGAAAAGAATTTTTTAAAATTATATATAAAATATTTAGACATAAAGAGTTCCAAAGAAGAATGACAAGTGAATTTAATCACCATAATGATATAACACTTGGTTATCATGTGCTTGAAGTAGCTCTTTGTACATACAAAACATGTAAAAAGAAAATAAAAAAGGGTATAAAAGTTGATACGGATGTAGCAGTTAAAATAGCAATGCTTCATGATTTTTATGAATTACCTTGGCAAAATAATAAAGAATCATCATCTAAGAATTTAATTCATAAACATGGATTTCGTCATCCAATAGAAGCCGCTATTAACGCTATATATTATTATCCATTTTTATTTAAAGATAGAAAAGAAAGTATGATGATAATAGATGGTATTGTTCATCATATGTATCCACTTGCAGTACCAGTACTTACAGGATTTGATACAAATGAAATAGAACTTAAAAATTATGATAAGGTTAAAAAAATAGATAATGAATTATTAGAACAAATAATATATTCTACAAATAGAGGAAGAATAATTAAATTGTCACTATGTAAAAGTAGATATAAAGAAGGAAGAATTGTATCAAATTCAGATACATTAGTATCAATTAATAACTATGAAAGTCTAAAAGGTGTACCAGCTCTTATTACTGGTGTAAATAAAAATATAGAAGTGTAAATATTATACTTTTTGCTAAAAAAGGAAAAATATTGTATAATATTGAATCACAGGAGGGGTTTTATGGAAAAAGTAAATGATGCAAAATTAAAATCATTTTTAAAAAAGGAATCAGAAAGATTGGGAATAAGTATAAATAATGTTTATAATACATATTTTTCTAGAATTTTACTTAATAATATTAGTAATCATAACGAACATAATGAGGTAATTGTAAAAGGAAGTTTTGCTCAGTTAGTTCAACTAGGAAAAATAGTAAGACCAATAACAGATATTGATTTGGCTAGTAAGGAACCACATCATGATCCACTATTAATATTAATAAATGCAATGTGCGATGAAACAAACAATGTAGATTATATTTTAAGAGGTAAACCATTTACAACAAATACTGGAATAATAAAAATACCTATATCAGCAAAGTATGGTAAAATTAGTCATCCAATTGGTATTGATTATAGAGAAAATTATCCTTTTATATTTAAAAAAGAATCAAAAACAGTTCCTAAAATATTTGAAGGTGATGAAGAGTATAAAGTAATTGTGCCATCAATTGAAGAGATTCTTGCAGAAAAGTTATATATAATAATAAAGAAAAATAAACTTTATGATTTAAATACTAGAGTTAAAGACTTATATGATGTATATCAACTTCATGGTGGAAATTATGATTTAGATTTATTTTCATATTTTTTTGAAAAGATAATAGAGATGAGTTCGCACGTAAATAAAGATGATTTAACTACAGAATTTTTATCAAAAGATTTTGTGAATAAATATCAGGAGGAATGGGAACATAGTAAGAAAAAATATGAGTTTATGGATGGTGATATAGATTTAGAAGGTTCTGTATACTATGCAAGAGGTGTTCTTAGTGAACAAATTCAAAAGATTAAACAAGGAAAAAATAAAATATATTCATATAAAATAGATAATTAACGGTAAAGAATTCTTTATCGTTTCTTTATATTTTTACTAAAATATGGTATATTGTAGTTAAGTAAAAAAGGAGTAAATTTATGAGTAATGTTGGAATAATAGGTGGAGGAGTATCAGGTGTAATAAGTGCAATATATGCAAGTAAGAATGGTAATAAAGTAACTATTTTAGAAAAAAATAATGATATACTTAAGAAACTTTTAATAACAGGTAGTGGTAGATGTAATTACTTTAATAGCAATCAAAATATAAAACATTATCATTCTAAAAACGAAGAATATTTAAAAGAAATTATTACAAAAGAAAATATAGATGAATTATGTTGTTTTTATGACAGTATTGGTATTGTTCCTAAAATAAAAGATGGTTATTATTATCCATATTCAAATATGGCAATAAGTGTTAAAAATGCACTTGTGACAGAAATTTTAAAATCAAATATAAAATTAATATGTAATTATGATGTAAAAAGTGTAGACTATAAAAATAATGAGTTTACTATTAATAATGATAAACATTTTGATAAACTAATAATAAGTACAGGCTCTAAAGCATATCCAAAAACAGGATCAGATGGATTTGGATATAGTCTTGTTAAAAAATTAGGACACACTATAAATGAAGTAAAACCAGCACTTGTAAGTTTATGTTCAGATGATAAAATATTAAATATAATTTCAGGAGTAAGAGCAAATGCTAAAATATCCTTATATCACTTTGATGAATTATTAAAAGAAGAAATAGGTGAAGTACAATTTGTTAAAAATGAAGTATCTGGAATTTGTACATTTAATTTAAGTTATTTAGTTACTAAAAATAATAATGTAAGAATTAATTTTATGCCATTTATAAAAGTAGAAGAATATGATGATTTTATGCTTAAAAATAATAATAAAAGAGTAAAAGAAATATTAAATGGAATATTAAATCCAAAACTAATACTAGCTATAATTAAAAGATGTAATATAAATGAAGAAAAGTATTTTTATGAACTATCTAAAAAAGAAAAAGAGTTATTAAAAGAAAATTTAATTAGTTTTAGAATTGATATAAAAGGAAAAGGACCATTTGATAAAGCACAAATATGTATGGGCGGTGTACCATTAAATGAAATTGATATAAAAAGTATGAAATCAAAAATAAATGAAAATTTATATATAACAGGTGAAATGCTTGATGTAAATGGTGATTGTGGTGGATATAATTTAACATTTGCATTTATTTCTGGATATCTTTCAGGAAAGGATATAAAATGATTAGAGTAAGACAAGTAAAAGTAAATATAGATGATAATTCTTTAGAAAATATAAAAAAGTGTACAAGTAAAAAATTAAATATAAAATATGAAGATATACATAATTTAAAAATAATTAAAGAGAGTATTGATGCTAGAGGAGAAGTAAATTATATTTATGAAGTAGAAATAGAAACTAATTTAGAAAATAAATTACTAAAAAATAAAGATGTATATGTTCCAAAAAATGAAAATTATAAATTTGAAATAACAGGAACTAAAAAAATGAAAGAAAGACCTATAATTGTAGGAAGTGGACCAGCTGGATTATTTTCAGCATATATGCTTTCTAAAAATGGTTATAAGCCTATAATTATAGAAAGAGGAGAAAAAGTAGAAGATAGAGTAAAAACTATAGAAAACTTTTGGAAAACTGGTAAACTAAATAAAAATTCTAATGTTCAATTTGGAGAAGGTGGCGCAGGTACTTTTTCTGATGGTAAATTAAATACACTTGTTAAAGATAAAAACTATAGAATGAAAAAAGTATTTGAGATATTTGTAGAGTGTGGGGCACCAAGTGATATACTATATAAAAATAAACCACATATCGGTACTGATTTACTTAGAAATGTAATAATAAATATGAGAAATAAAATTATAGATATGGGTGGAACATTTTATTACAATTCTTGTCTTACAGATATAGTTATAAATAATAATAAAGTAACAGAAATAATTATAAATGATAAGGAAAAAATTAAATGTGAAATACTTATTTTAGCATTAGGTCACAGTGCTAGAGATACATTTAAAATGCTTTATGAAAAAGGAATTAATATGATTCAAAAACCATTTGCGGTAGGAGTTAGAATAGAACATAAACAGGATATAATTAATAAATCACAGTATGGAAAATATAGTAAGTTTTTACCTAATGCAGATTATAAATTAACCCATACTTGCATAGATGGAAGAGGAGTATATTCATTTTGTATGTGTCCCGGTGGATTTGTAGTAAATGCATCAAGTGAAGAAAATCATTTAGTAATAAATGGAATGAGTAATCACAAAAGAGATGAAGAAAACGCAAATAGTGCGATAGTTGTTCAAGTATCAAATAAAGATTTTGGCAATAATATATTTGATGGTATGAATTTTCAAAGACATTTAGAAGAAAAAGCATATAATATTGGTAATGGTTTAATTCCAGTTCAATTATTTTCAGATTATGAAAACAATACTATTTCAAAAGAATTTAAAAGCGTAAAACCAATATTTAAGGGTAATTATAAATTTGTTAATATAAATGATATATTTCCAGAATTTATAAATAATGATTTAAAAGAAGCAATTAATTATTTTAATAATAAAATAGATGGATTTAATAGTGGTGACGCTATTATCGCAGGTGTTGAAACAAGAACTTCATCACCAATTAGAATAGTAAGAGGCGAAAATGGAATGAGCAATATAGATGGGATTTATCCTATAGGAGAAGGTTCTGGTTATTCTGGTGGAATAACAACTAGCGCAATGGATGGAATAAAAATTTCAGAATTGATTGCTAAAGTATATAAGAATTAATATTAATAAAATATTGATTCTTTTTTTTATAAAAGTTAGTAAATTCATTGACAAACAAGTGTAAAAAATATATATTTGATATAACAAGTATATGTATGGGGGAAAATAAAATGACAAAAGAAGATTTAATAAAATATAAACAAAAATTGGCAAAATTATCAGAAAAAGAAGAAAAATTGAGAAATATTTATTTGTCAAAATTAGCAAGTGGTGAAATTCAAGGACCTAATACAGGATATCCTAGTATTGATAAACCTTGGTTAAAAAATTATAATGCTGAAGAAATACAGATGGATATTCCTAAAAAAACAATGTATGAAATGTTATTAGAAAATAACAAAAACAATTTGAAAGAAACTGCTTTAATATATTTTGATAAAAAAATCACATATAAGGAACTAATCGAAAATATAGAAAAATGTGCACAATCATTAAAGAAAATTGGCGTAAAGAAAAATGAAATTGTAACAATATGTATGCCTTCAACACCTGAAACTATATATTTGATTTATGCTCTAAATAAATTAGGAGCAGTATCTAATTTGATTGATCCTAGAATGAATGCGGAAAATTTGAAATATTTTTTGAATGAAGTTAAATCTTCAAAACTATTTACAATAGATCTATGTAACGAAAAATTTGATCAAATTAAGGATGAATGTGATTTGAATAAGATTATATCAATATCCGTTTCTGATTCAATGCCATTATTGACGAAAATAATATATAACACAAAAATGTTAAATAAAATAAAAGATTTTGATTATATAACGAAATGGGATAAATTCTTTAAAAATAATGAAACTAAATCTGAAACAACAAATAATTTTGAAAAAAATAAAACTGCTGTAATAGTTCATACAAGTGGTACTTCAGGAATACCAAAGAGTGTTGTCTTAACAAACGAAAATGTTAATGGAATAGTAATGCAATATAAAACTAAAAATTTAAAAATTTCTCGTGGCCAAAGATTCCTAGATATAATTCCACCATTTGCTTCTTATGGAATTTGTGGATCCCTACATATGCCACTTGTTTTAGGATTAGAAACAATATTAATTCCAAAATTTGAACCTGATAATTTTTCTAAATTAATTGAAAAATACAAACCTAACCATGTACTTGGAGTACCAAGTTTTTGGGAAAATATGGCAAGAAGTAAAAAGAATATTGATTTATCATTTTTAATTAGTCCAGGTTCTGGTGGTGATATGATTAATGATGAAACTGAAAAGTTTATAAATGATTATTTAAGAAAAAGCGGCTCTAAATCTGGTCTAATTAAAGGATATGGTATGACTGAACTTAGTTCTAGTGCTTGTACATGTATGCATAATTGTAATGAATTAACTAGTGTTGGTATTCCACTTGTTAAAAATATAGTTGAAGTAGTTAATTTGAATACTATAGATGAAGTCCAATATAATAAACTAGGAGAAGTATGCATATCTGGTCCAACAATGATGAAAGAATATTATAAAAATGATGAATTAACTAATAAAACCATTAAGATTCATAACGATGGAAAAAAATACATTCATACAGGTGATATGGGATATATTACTGAAAATGGTGTAGTATATGTAAAAGATAGAATAAAAAGAATGATTGTAAGATATGATGGTTTTAAGATTTATCCATCATCAATAGAAGACGTTATTATGAAATCTAATCTTGTAGATTCTTGTGCTGTAATAGGATATAAAGAACAGGATTTAGGTGTAGTTCCAGTTGCGTATATATCTATAAAAGAACAATATAAAGATAATGTAGAAAATTGTTTGAAAGAAATAATGAAAATTTGCATTGAGAATTTAGCAGAAAGAGCTGTTCCATATAAATTTGAAGTTATAGACTATATTCCGGTAAAAGAGAGTGGTAAAGTTGATATAACAAAACTTGAACAGGATGCTAAAGTTAAAAGTTTACAAAAAAAATAATAATTTGTTTAATTATTATTTTTTTTATGTTATAATTCGTTTAAGGTAGGTGTATGTTATGGGAATTGGTTTTTCTTTAATTAGTTTATTTTATAGTATTCTGTTAACTATAGTATTTTTTTGTAAAAAAACATTGCCATTATTAGAAAATAAAAAATATTCGCAATTAATTATCATAAATTTAATTGGCTTAATTTTAGCAATTGCTTGTTATTATACTGTAATGTATAATGATGTAATTCCAATTACGAACTTTATTGTTTCAAGGCTTTATTTAGTATATTTAGCTTTCTGGATAACAACTTTTACTCAATATATTTATATAATATCTTATCAATCATTGAATAAGAATAAATTCTTAAAGTCATATAAATTTGTAAATGAAATTTTTTTAATATCAGAAATAACTGTTTCAATACTAAGCTTTATATTACCTTTAAATTATTATTCAAATAACGGAGTTGTATATTCTTTTGGACCGGCTTCTAATCTTGCTTTTGTTTATGGATTTATTCTTGAGGTTTTATGTATTATTTTTATGTTCAAAAATAAAAAGGAGATAAAACAAAAAAAATATATACCATTATTGTTATACATGATAGGTGGAACAGTTGTAATGCTTATTCAAAAGTATAATCCGCAATACTTACTTATGACATCCACAGAAACTTTTGTCACTTTCTTAATGTACTTTACAATAGAAAACCCAGATATGAAATTAATTAATGAACTTAATATGGCGAAAGAACAAGCTGAAAGAGCAAACAAAGCAAAAACAGAATTCTTAAGTAGTATGTCACATGAAATAAGAACACCACTTAATGCTATAGTAGGTTTTAGTAATTCATTAAATGATAATAAAAATATACCAGAAGATGCTAAATCTGATGTAAAAGATATATTAGTTGCGTCAGATAGTTTACTAGAAATAGTAAATGGTGTACTTGATATTTCAAAAATTGAAGCAAATAAAATAGAGATAATAAAAAAAGAATATGATACTAAAAAAATGTTTGATGAACTTGCAAAATTAACAAAGGTTAGAATTGGTGATAAGCCAATTGAATTTGTAACAAGTTTTGATGAAACTTTACCTAGAGTATTATATGGTGATCAAACAAGAACAAAACAGGTAATATTAAATGTTTTAACAAATGCTGCTAAATATACAGATAAAGGCAAAATTACATTTAGTGTTCAATCTGTAATTAAAGATAATGTATGTAGAATGATTATATCAGTAGAAGATACTGGTAGGGGAATAAAAAAAGAAAGTATTGATAAATTATTTAATAAATTTGAAAGACTTGATGAAGATAGAAATACAACAATAGAAGGGACTGGTCTTGGTCTTGCAATTACTAAAAAATTATTAGAGATGATGCATGGTAAGATTGTTGTACAAAGCGTTTATGGAAAAGGATCTAAATTTACTATATCCTTAGATCAAAGAATTGTAAAAAATCCAAGTATTAAATTAGACGAAGTAAAGACAAATGATATAGAAATTATTAATTTATCTTCTAAAAAAGTATTAGTTGTAGACGATAATAAATTAAATATAAAAGTTGCAAGTAGATTATTATCGCCATATAAGGTAGAAATAGTACCTGCTGAATCAGGTTTTGAAGCAATTGAAATATTAAAAGAAGATAAAAAAATTGATCTTGTTCTTATGGATGATATGATGCCAAAAATGAGTGGTACAGAAACATTAAAAGAAATAAAGAAAAACAGTCTATATGATGGACCTATAATTGCTCTTACTGCAAATGCACTTACAGGTATGAGAGAAAAATATATTGAACATGGTTTTACAGATTATTTATCAAAACCAATAGAAAAAACAGAATTAAACAGAATTTTGAAAACTTATTTGACAAAATAATATAGAAGTATGCTATAATTATAATAAGAAAGGATTGTAGATATGGACAGAAGTTTTTTAGAAGAAAATGGCATAGATGTAAATGCTGGACTTGAATTACTTGGTGATATGGATATGTATAATGAAACAATGGGTGATTTTTTAGAAGAAATAAATGAAAAATTACCAAAAATTATTGAATACAAAAATAATAATGATATGCCAAATTATGCTATCATTGTTCATTCAATAAAGAGTGATTCAAAATATTTAGGATTTACTAAACTCGCAGAACTTGCATATAATCACGAAATGAAAAGTAAAGCAAATGATACATCTTATGTTAATGCAAACTATGATGAATTACAAAAAGAAATTGATCGTATAATTAAAATTATTAAAGAATATTTGGGATAATTGGAGGTATTTAAATTTATGGGCGAAAATTTAGTTTTAATGCCGGATGTTAAAGAACAAACTATTCTTGTGGTAGATGATTCAAACATTACAAGAAGTTTGATTGAAAGGGTTTACAAAGATCAATATAAAATTCTTATGGCATCTAATGGAAGAGAGGCTATTGATATAGTAGATACTATGCCAGAAGGTGTTATAGTAGCAATTTTACTTGATTTAAACATGTCGGATCTTGATGGATTTGCAGTGCTTGATCACTTCAAAGAAAAAGATTTATTTAATAAAATACCAGTATCAATAATTACTGGTGATAGTTCAAAGGAAACTATAAATAGATGTTTATCATATAATATAGTTGACATATTAATTAAACCATTCAGCGGATTTGATATTGAAAGAGTAGTCGCAAAAATGGTTAAATAGATTTAAAGGAGGAAAACAATGAAAAAGACAACAGTAACAGGGTTAGAAGAAAAATGGGAAGTATTTTTAGTTTATATTATAGGAATTTTAGGATTTATCTTTTCTTTTATGAAATATGATTATTTATCTAAAAATATTAAATTTCAATATAGACAAGCAGGTACAATATGGCTTGTAAATGTCATATTTACAATTGTTAAAACAATTTTAGCATATACAATTAATATTGGATTTATTAGCTATATATTCAGTATACTTTCATTTGTGCTTTGGATATTTGCAATTATTACTATTGTAAAAGCATTTAGTAATGAAACATATGAAATTCCTGTAATTGCAGATTTATCTAAAAAGATATTTGGAGAAGAGTAGAATTATCTACTTTTTTTCTTTTTGTAAAACAATTATATATTAATTGACAGTTTTATTTATTAAGTTGTATACTTGGAATATAGTAATAGGAGAGTAATATGAAAAAAGAAAAAGGATTTACATTAATAGAACTTTTAGCAGTAATAGTAATACTAGGAATAATAACTGTAATTGCGGTACCTAAAATATTAGATATTATAAATAAATCTAGGAATAGTGCGGTAAATAGTAGTTTAAAACTTGTAAAAGATGCGATTAAAACACAAATAGCATCCAGTGACTTAACTGGTCCAGTATTTACAAAAGAAACAGATGGGTGTTATGTGTTTAATTTTGATGATCAAACAACTGGGAATTCTAAAGAATTAAGTATAAAAAACAAGGATAGAGTATCAGGAAGTATTAAATATTGTAATAATACATTTAGTGATGATACATTAAAATTTGATGGCAATAGTATAAGCAAAGATGAACCAAAAGGTAAAATAATATGTAAAAGAGCTACAACACTACATACAGAAGAGTGTACACAAACTGATGAGAGTTTATATTGCAGTAGAGAGGGATATACAGCTAGTGGTTCAAAGGGAACAAGTACAATTACATATGGTAATTTAGGAACAAAAGGTTCATTAAATAGTGGTGATGCATTTGATTGTGATGTAAATGGAGATGGAGAATATAATCCAGGAACAGAAAGATTTTATTATGTAAGTGATTACTATAATACAAGTACAAAAAAATTTGAGAGTGATACAGCAGTATTAATATATTTTAATAATGTAAATTCAGGTAATCCAAGCACAGATTCAACATATGCATATGATAGTTCAGGAGAAAACTGGCATGGCCCAAGGGCATTAATAGCGCAACTTCCAACAAAAAATCAATGGAGTAATGTAAGTTTGAAAAATGTGACAAGAACAATTTTTAATGAAATTAGCGGTAATACAACAACTGGTGGAACATTACCTAGTAATTTTAGTTATGAAGGATATGCAGCAAGATTACTTACAGTAGAAGAAATTAGACAAGCAACAAGAAAAAGTAATATACCAACGTTGGAAGTTGGAGAACTTAATAACGCTATTTATTTAATGGAAAATACAAGATTTTCAAGTAAAAATAATGGACCCTGGGCATGGTGGTTAGAAAATTCTAGTTCTAATTATTCAAATATGGCACAAAATGCAAGTGGCAATACTTGTAATGTAAATGGTAATTATGTTCAGGATGCTGGTGGTAATGGTGTTCGTCCAGCAATAGAAGTATCAAAAATAAATATAGATTATTAGAAAACATTAAAAGTGTTAACCTATAGAGAAGATTTAATAAAATTTTCTCTTTTTTTATAATAAGAATATTTTATGAGTATTAAAATATAGTGTTTTATGATATAATTAAATAGGTGATAAAATGAAAGTAGTAATATCTGCAGGGGGTACAGGAGGACATATTTATCCTGCTCTTGCAATAATAGATAAAATAAAAGAAAAAGAACCTAATAGTGAGTTTTTATATATAGGAACAACAAATAGGATGGAAAAAGACATTATACCAGAAAAAGGTATTCCATACTTCGGTATAAATGTATCAGGTTTAAGCAGGAAATTAACATTTAAAAATTTTAAATCAATTGCAAATTTTATAAAAGGAATAAGTAAATGTAAAAAAGAAATTAAAAAGTTTAATCCAGATATAGTAATTGGTGCTGGAGGTTATGTAACTGCGCCTGTTATTATTGCAGCTAAAAAATCAGGATACAAAACTTTAGTACATGAACAAAATAGTATATTAGGACTATCAAATAAGATACTTTTAAAATATACAGATACACTATGTACTTCTTTTGAAACTATGAAAGTAGATAATGTTAAATGTGTATATACAGGTAATCCAGCAAGTGAAAGTATTATTTCTAAAAAGCCATATGATAAAAAAGAGTTTGGTTTAAGTAAAAGTAAAAAATTAGTGCTTATTGTAATGGGATCACTTGGTTCTTCATCAGTAAATGAAGTATTAAAAGGTACATTAAATAAATTTGATAAAAAATATGAGGTTGTTATAGTAACTGGTAAAAACTATTATGAAGAATTTAATAAATTAGAAAGAGGAAAAAATGTATTTGTTTTCCCATATATTGATGATTTATCAAGACTTATGAAGGTAACAGATGTTTTAGTAACAAGAGCAGGTGCAACTACACTTAGTGAAATAATGGTTACAAAAACACCATCTATTTTAGTACCAAGTCCTTATGTTACTGAAAATCATCAGTTTAAAAATGCCATGTATTTAGTAGATAAAAATGCAGGAGTACTATTAGAAGAAAAAGATTTAACATGTGAATCTTTAGTAAATAAAATAAACGAATTAATAAATGATCCAAATAAATGTTTAGACATAAAAGATAATTTAGAAAATATAGGAAAAAAGAATAGTGCTACCTTAATATATAATGAGATAAAGGAGCTTACAAATGACAAATAGTAATATTGCTGATCTTCAAAATATGGATTTAGGTAAAATATTAGTAGATGAAGATTTAAGTAAATATACAACATATAAAGTTGGTGGAAAAGCAAAAGTTTTAGTATTCCCTGAAAACAAAGAAAAGTTATTAGAACTTTTAAAATATATAAAAGAAAATAATTTAAAATATTTTGTAATGGGAAATGGTTCAAATTTACTTATTTCGTCTAAAGTGTTTGATGGAGTTGTTATTAAATTAAATAAACTAAATAATGTTCAAATATATGATAACGAAGTATATGTAGAAGCAGGTTATCCATTAATTAAATTATGTATGTTATGTGCGGATAATAATTTAGGTAACTTAGAATTTGCATCTGGAATACCCGCATGCGTAGGTGGTGCGATATGTTCTAATGCAGGCGCATATAAAATGGAGATGAGTGACATAGTAGAAAGTGTAACTGTAATAGATAAAAACTTAAATATAGTAACTTTATTAAAAGATGATTTAAAATTTACTTATAGAGATAGTATTTTTAAAGAAGATAAAAGTTACATAATTATTTCTGCAATGTTAAAATTAGAATACAAAGATAAAAGTGAAATATTAGAAATAATGGAATCTAGGAAACAAAGAAGATTAGAATCTCAACCTTTAGAATATCCATCTGCGGGTAGTGTATTTAGAAACCCTGACGCTGCGCCATCAGGAAAATTAATAGAAGATGCTGGACTTAAAGGATATACTATAGGTGGTGCAAAAGTATCTGAAAAGCATGCCAATTTTATAATTAATTATAATAATGCAACTAGTGAAGATATAAAAAAATTAATAGATTTCGTAAGAAGTAAAGTAAAGGAAAAATATAATATAGAATTGAAAAGTGAACAAGAGTTAATAAATTGGGAGTGATTTGTGGTGGCAAAAAAGAAAAAACGAAAGAAAAAAATAAAAGTTTTTAGAGTTTTTCTTGTACTTGTAGTGATTACGCTACTAGTTCTTTTAGTCATGTTTTTAGGAAAAGTAAAAGTAAGAGGTTTTTATATTAGTGGCAATACATATTATGATGATCAAAAAATATTAAATATTACTGGACTAGATAAATATCCATCATTTCTTTTAACAAATTCATATACTGTTAACTCAAAGATAAAAGATGAAAAATTAATAAATAATATTAAAATTAAAAAAACTTTAGATGGTAAATTTAAGGTTATAGTTACAGAAAATAAAATATTATTTTATGATAGTAATAAAAATAAGTCAGTAATAATAGATGGTTCATTAATTGATTATTATTATGAATATTCACCAGTATTAGTAAATGAAATAAGTGATAAGAAAATATATAAGAAATTTTTGAAAAAATTTAATTTGGTGGATAAAGATACACTTTTAAATATTTCTGAAATAAAATATGAACCAAATGATATTGATAAAGAGAGATTTTTATTATCAATGAATGATGGTAATTATGTATATGTTACTATGAGTAAGTTTAGTGCTATAAATAATTATTTAGAGATATCTAAAACATTAGGAGAAAAAAATGGTATTCTATATTTAGATTATGGAAATTATTTTGTTCCTAAAGAGTAAAATCTCTTTTTTTTTTCAAAAAAATATAGTATAATAAAATTATTATAGAGGAGAGTATATATGAAGAAGATATTTTCATCAATAGATATTGGTTCTGATTCTATAAAGATTGTTGTATGTGAATACTTTCAAAATAAATTAAATGTACTCGCATCAACTAAAAGAAAATCAGATGGAATTAGAAATGGTATTATAGTTGACTCAGTAAAAGCAAAAGAATCTATTAAAAACGCAATAAAAGAAATTGATTTATCACTAGGAGTTAGAGTTGATAAGGCTATTATAAATGTTCCTATGTATGATGCTGAATATATGATTAATGAAGGAAGCACAACAATAACAAACGAAGAAAGAGTAGTAACAGGAACAGATATGGTTAATGCACTTCAAGGGTCAATATATAATAAAATTCCAAAATCAAGGGAACTAGTAACAATACAACCAATTAAATATAATGTTGATAATGAAAAAAAAGACTTATATAATCCTAGAAGAATTAGAGCAGATAAATTATATGTTACTTCAATGAGTACAACACTTCCTAAAAAGAATATATATGTAGTTATATCTATACTTCAAGAATTAGGTATAGAAGTAATTGATATATTATTTGGTATTATAGGTGATTATTATGAGTTTAAAACTAAAGAAATGGAAAATAGTGTTTGTGGAGTAATTAATATTGGATCTGATACTATTGAAACAGCTGTATTTAAGGGTGGAATCATATTTAACTCAAATACTATAAAAACAGGATCTGCAAGTATTGATACAGAAATATCGTATATATATAATGTTAATCCTAAACAAGCAGAAAAAATAAAAGAAACATTTGCGATTGCTCATAAAGAGTTTGCAAGTAAGACAGATGTATATGAAATCAATAATAAACTTGGTATTAAAACAAAAATTAATCAATATGAAATTAGTGATGTAGTTAATTCTAAATTAAAGGAAATGCTAGAAATTGCAAAAAAAAGCCTAAATGACTTAACAAAAAAGGAAATAAGTTATATAATAATATCAGGTGGAATAGTTAATATGCCTGGCTTTGACATTTTAGCTAAAGAAATAATTGGTGACAAAGCCGTTGTAAATATGATCAAAACAATAGGTGTTCGTGATGGATCTTATTCACAAGCACTCGGAATGATAAAATATTTTATTGATAAACTTAGTATTAGAGGAAAAGAATATACAATGTTTGATGATGAAAAATATTTAGATTTAGTAGAAAACAAGAAAAATAATATAAATAATGGTAATACATCAGTGTTTGGTAGGTTATTCGGTTATTTATTTGACAATAAGGAGGACTAATTTATGTTAGAAATTGATCAATTAGCAAAAATAAAAGTAATAGGTGTTGGTGGTGGAGGAAATAATGCTGTTAATCGAATGATTGAACAAGGCCTTCAAGGTGTAGACTTTATAGTAGCAAATACTGATTTACAAGTATTAAATAGTTCAAAAGCACAAGTTAAAATTCAACTTGGTTCAACAGGACTTGGTGCAGGAGCTGACCCAGATGTTGGAAGAGAAGCAGCGCTTGAATCAAAAGATAGCATAGTTGAAGTATTAAAAGGTGCTGATATGGTATTTGTAACATGTGGTATGGGAGGCGGAACTGGTACAGGAGCTGCTCCAATAATTGCTGAAATTGCACAAGAACTTGGTGCATTAACAGTAGGTATTGTTACTAAACCATTCTCATTTGAAGGAAGAAAAAGAACAGAACATGCACTAGCTGGACTTGAAGCATTAAAAGAACATGTTGATACATTAATAGTAATACCTAATGATAGATTAAGAGATATAATAGATAAATCAACTCCAATGCTTGATGCATTTAAAGAAGTTGATAATGTACTTAGATTAGGTGTTCAGTCTGTATCTGACTTAATTGCAGTAACAGGACTTGTAAACCTAGACTTCGCGGATGTTAAGACAGTTATGGAAAATAAAGGAGATGCACTTATTGGTATAGGATGTGCAACAGGTCCTAATAGAGCTGTTGAAGCAGCTAAACAATCAGTAAGTAGTCCACTTCTTGAAAAAGATATTAGAGGAGCAACTGATGCTATTATCAATATAACTGGTGGTAAGAACTTAAGTTTATTTGAGGTTGAAGATGCTGTACAAGTAGTAAGGGAAGCAGCTGGTACTGATATTAATACTATATTTGGTGCTGTTATTAATGAAGCACTTGATGAAGATATAGTTGTAACGGTAATCGCAACTGGATTTGATAAAGTAGGTGAACCACTTACAAATACTCCTAATACAATGAGTACACAAGTTATTGATATGATTGATGATGATGACGATTCATCTGATGATGATATATATGATATTCCAGAATTTTTAAGAAATAGAAGAAGTTTATAAATATTAAAATCAAACTGAAAAAGTTTGATTTTTTTACTGTAAAATATAGAAAAAATAAGGATAAATTGGTATAATTAATATAAGAAGAAATAGT
>ERZ773208.171-NODE-171-length-64567-cov-6.196708_pt1 | contig 64567 bp, 52 predicted proteins | sample MGYA00581006_ERZ773208 | MGnify/ENA primary metagenome ERZ773208 (study PRJEB29015, sample SAMEA2737793) | human gut metagenome | biome: human gut; feature: human-associated habitat; material: faeces | place: China | collected 2012 ... | reverse complement strand
AGCCGCAGTCATATGTATTAGGTGGCAGAAACCACCCTTTACATATTAACTCTTGATTCTGGATGCTGTTGGAATCGCCATCTAAGCCGTCGTCCTGACTGAGTCGGCAATAGAGGGCGGTTTTCTTCTGGTTTGACATTTGTCTTTCCTCCTTCTTGTCAAACCGCTCAGAGCATTGTGAGCACACAATACTCCAAGCGGCGCGAGAAGTCTAGCCCTTATGCCGACTTTTTTCGCTGAAGTTCCAACGCAGCCAAAACCCTGAGTTTTTCTTCCGCCGCCTGACTTCCGTTTTTCGGAAAAACGGAGACGACGCGGATAGTTCGCCCGTGCGAAGTCTGAATGCGCTCGACACGGACGAAATCAGGGTAGACCGCTGATTTTGTGATTTGGTTCATGACGACCTCCCTGATTTGATTTTCAAAAAATGTACTTGCAAAAAGCAGCCAGGAGAGTTAACATCCGACAAACCGTTTGAGGAGGATTGTTCATGTTAACTGCCTGTTTTTCCATGCTGCTTTTGCTGATTCGTATTGCGATAAAACTGAGATTGTCCATTCCGCTGGTGTACCTGGTGCTGATGCTCACAGCGTTTCGACCGTGGTATCGTGTGCACACAGCACTGGCGGATGGAATATTTCTGGTGATGCTGGGCTGCGTGATGCTGTCATGGATTATCTCCCTCATTCGATTTGCAAGGCGAGGGCTGGTTTGATGCCAGCCCTCGTTTTTTGCGCCGCATGGTGGGCAGACGCGGCGTTTGTGTGGCACAGACCTGCACGGATGCGCAGTCGGCCCGCAAAGCCGCACACGTTGGCACGACGCGCCTTACTGCTGCCGTGTGTCAGACACACGCTGTGGCTGCTGTTCAACACGGTCGACGTCCCGCTGCATGATGACTGCCGTCTCCGAGATCTCCTTGCATTGCTTGAGCTTCCAGCGCTCCTGCCGGATCTGCTGATTGACCTGCGCAAGCTGTTCATAGAGATCCGCTTTTTCTGCCAGCAAGGCTTCGCGTGGAATGCCGCACGTATCCAGAACCTCTTTTGCATCGTCATATTCTGCTTTCTTTGGCTCAAATCCTTCGAAGGCAGCTTCTGCCGCCAGAGCATCATAGAGCGTCTTTCACTTTTTCTTACGCACGTTCAGAACCGTTCGCTGTTTGGACAGTTTTGCAATCTGCTGCTCTGCATTCTGTATACAGGCAATCAAATCGTCCGGCGTACAAATATTCTGTTCCTGTAAAAACTTCAGACGTGCTTTGTAAATATCAGCCTTCATGATCTCTTTTCGTAAGTGTGGCGACATGCGCGGCGGGTACTGCCGTTTTTCGATCCGACCGAGCAAATAGCAGTAGTGATAATACAGCGCAAGGAATCCTGTGTACTTTGGATGTGGGCGATATGGCTGCGGCTTTGGCCTTGGCGTGAAGGCAGGTTTCCTTCCGGCTTCGATTTGCTTCAGATTGCCCAGAATGGCCTGCTCGATACGTTCTTCTGAGAAGGCTGGATTTCTGCGTTCCGGACACATGAAATGTTCCTGCCCGCGTAACCGAAATCCAAGGCGTTTGCCGTGATGGATCTCATAGCCCCTATGCTCCATGATCAGGAAAAAGTGACCAAGATCGTTGGCATCCTCGATGGTATCACGCAGATCCGCTTCCAACATGGAACGGAAGGTCGGCTGGCTCCTTTTCTGACGCAGCCACTCCGCATAGCTGACGGTTTTCTTTTCACCGTTTTCCAAAACGATGCTCAGACCATGCGCTTTGCACAGCCGATCTGAAATGCCGCGAATCTGTTTGTAGTAATTCTCACAGGTGCTGTGATACATTTTCCCGGTGACGGCATTGACCGAGTTGAACACAATATGTGAGTGAATATGTACTTTGTCCACATGGGTTGCAATGACGGCTTCGTATCCCGGCAAATGCTCGGCTGCGAATTGCTTGGCGATCTCATGTGCCAGCTCCGGCGTGATCTCGTTTGGCTGAAAAGACTGGATGATGTGATAGCACTGCCGTCCGGCGGTTTTGCCAAGGGCGCGCTTTGTGTCCATCATCTGCTGCGCGGCATAACCGGGATCGCAGCGGATATAATCGGTCAGCAGGTGTTCGTCCGTTTTGACTGGATTCGTGATGTAATCAATCGCCTGCCGCAAGCCGCCGTTCCGGTATAGAATTTTTGTAACCGCCATTACCGTTTTGCGACCTCATACAGTAGACCATAGACCTCGTCCAGCATCCGTAACGCTCGCGTAGTTTCTTCCCGGCTGGCAAATCCGGCATTAGTAATATATAAGCGAGGGTGTTACAGCCTTCGCTTTTCCTTTAAGATGAAGGTGATTGGCTGACGGAATTTCCGATTGGGACCCCACGCCCGCAAACAAATGTGTCAGCCAGCCTTCATCATTCTGCATTCGATTCAGCAAGTTGGGACAAATCACTGCTCCCGTTTCACGGACTAATCTGATTGAATCTTGAAGTGCTGGAACCAATCGTATCTCAACGAATGAAGGAGGAATCTCATGATTGCAGTTGGAATCGACATATCCAAAGCCAAAAGCACCGTTGCGGTGATTGATTCAGACGGTACAGTTCTGGCAAGTCCATTCACAATGGCTCATACGCAGCTGGAGATGGAAGCTTTCGTGTCCTATCTGAAGGGACTTGGAGAACCCACGACCATCCTCATGGAGTACACTGGCCACTACCATTATCCGGTGCTCAAGAAGCTTCAAGACGAGGGATTTCCCGTTTGCATTGTCAATCCATATCAGATGAAAAAATACGGGGATGTCGAGATTCATAAGGCGAAGACGGACAAGAAGGACGCACTTCGGATAGCGGCCTATGCACTTGAAAAATCCTATAAACTCGTACCGTATAGCTCAATGGAGCAAAAGTATGAGGACTTGAAATTTCTTTCCCGCCAATACAACCAACGAATCTCTTATGTTGCGAAACTGAAAGTTCAGCTCATAGCTCTGCTGGATCAGACGATGCCTGGGATCACAAGAATACTGCCACTGAACAGCAGAAACCCCGAAAAATGTGCGTTGCTGCTCTTTATCAAACGATTCAAGTCCTTTGATGAGATTCAAAGAATTGGAAAGGCGCGCTTCCTGGCATCCTATGACGTCTTGGCGAAAAAGGCTTCAGAACGCAGTGCATCCAGCAAGGGACTTAGTATCTACGAACTCGCTGTTGACAGCATTACCACCCGCGGCGAAGACCCTTACATTTGGCTCTCACAAAATCAATGTGTTGACCTGCTTTCCGCAACACAAAATGCTGCCGACGAAATCATTTCTCAGATGAGAAACATCGCCGAGACAATTCCGGAATACAAGGTACTCCGAGCAATGCACGGCGTTGGTGACCGCCTCGGACCGATTATCCTCGCCGAGATCGGTGATGTCCATCGCTTTCACAGCGGTAAGGCATTGAACTCCTATGCCGGCAACGATGCCTCTCCATATCAATCCGGACAATTCGAGAGCAGAAACCGCCACATTTCAAAACGTGGCAGCTCTACCCTCCGGAAGGCTTGTTACGAGGTAATGCAGGCCCTTAAACTGACAAAACCTCAAGACGACCCTGTGTACCTCTTTATGCTCAAAAAAGAGCAGGAAGGGAAGCCTTTCAACGTAGCCAAGATGGCTGGCGTGAACAAGTTCCTCCGAATCTACTACGCCAGAGCAATGGAGCTCTACAAGTAAACCACTTTAATTCTACATCATTTTTTCAAAGCCCGCAATCTGGTGGGTTCATTTAGTACGCCCTTTTTTCTGTGCAACTTCCAGAAAAAAGTTCTTGACAAACATTAGCAAGATTTGCTTTGCGGGCGATCTGGTTGATGTTGTTGCCGATCTGATGGATTTCAGTGCGCAGCGCTTCCAGCTCTGCAGACGGTCTGGGTTTGAGATCATATCCGTTCAGCAATCTGCGCAGGCATGCGGTTCGTGTCAGGCCGCAGGCTTTGGCATTCGTGATCAGCTTTTGGGCTTCATCGGTGTTCAGCCGCAGACAGATTTTGTATGGTTCTTCGTTCATCCGTTCTCCTTTCTTCCGCCAGTAGGCGGCATATTGGGGTCAGGGTTCTCCCTGCAAGTGCCGTTTTGATATCAAACGGCGATGCTTGCGCTTTTCTTGCGCAGCAAGAAAAGCCAAAAGTGTAGTCCGATTCTCATTCCGCTTAGAAGAATTTTTTGCTTTTCATTTTGCACAAGCCATGAAATCCAAAATTTTTGCGCTTCGGATGCCGTAGTCGCTACATTAGTCGCTATAAAAATCTGAAATTCGGATTTTTGCCTTTTGTAGTCGTTACAATAGTCGCTATGGTTTTCTTTTCCGCCGTATTTGCAGCTCGCGCCCCGGCGATGGGGAACAGCGCGGACAGAGCTTGGCAGCTCTCACAGCTCATGGAAGGGGTCTTGACTGCTTTCAACCCCAGCCACGGCAGCCTGTCTTACGTGCAGGCCGGACATTGTGTGTCCAAACAGATTGGGCGGTATGATGCAGCCTGCCAAGGCTGCCCACGGTGCGTTTCCCGCTCGCCCGTCTTTGGGGACCCCGCAAAGCCAGATGGCTTTGTGGGGAGAGGAGAAGCAGCGTAGTGATTGAGCTTTCGTGCTTGCACGGAAGCGAAAGATACGCAGCTTGCTTCGACGAGGTCGTCGCGCGCGCCGTGCGCGTTTCCCAACCTGCGGTGTTGTCCGCGTTGCTGGTTATTCAGTTGTTTGGGATTGTGATCTCACCTCCATATTTCCCCCAAAGAGCACCAAAAGGAGCGCTGCGGCCATTCACGGTCGCAGCGCTCCTTCATTACGTTTTATGGTGCGCTTCGGAATATTCTGTTGTCGGCAGGATTTCCTGCCATGTTCCATATGATAGCATCGAAACAAATGTTTGTCAATGGTTCTTTGCAGAAAATTTTCTCTCGCCGATTTCACTCCTGAATCGAGTCCATCAGCAATTCAGGATTTCTACTTTTTGATGACAATAATAGGATCACTGCGACTAATATACTTATGTGCATATCGGCTTAACGCAGTCGGGCACAAAGTAGATGCTGATATGATACCAAGAAAGTAGACGCGAAAAGATAGCGTTTCCAATATGCAACGTTGCGGAACGTTCCGCAACGTTGCGTGATACTCGTTTCGGTGCCGGAAGCTCTGCAAACCTGACGGCCGACACACTCGAGCACGGCTCTGTTTCAGCCAAAGCCAGCAATTCCCGTTCCCAACGGTAATAGGTTGCTGCATTGATTTCTTCTTGTCTGCACCACGCCCGCACTGACAGACCGCTGCTGCGGCAGTCCTGTATTCGTGCCGCCCACTCCTGCAGCTTCGCACGATGTTTCAACTCTGCGCTTGTCATTCCCTTACCTCTAATATGACAGTAACGGAACGTTTCGCAACGTCCCGTTACTATTGTCTCATGCCTGTCCATGCGCGGGGTGGTTTAACGCTTACGTTTATCACATACAAAATTGAATTATTTTCTTAACTTAGTGGCATTGATTCACCCCTCTGCCATGCACAGCCCGCGGCGATTCTCCTGCCAGATGGAGAGGATCTGCTCCGGACGGCTGCAATAATAGCGCGCGGGATATCGCTGCGGGTTGCACAGACGCTTCCATTCGCACATGGCGAGGTCAATGCCGGCCCGCTGCGCCGTCAGGCTGTCAATGTGCGAATCGCCAACGTAAAGCACTTCATCCTTCGCCAGCCGGTGGCGGCGGATATAGTCCAGCGCGCCGCCCGGATCCGGTTTGGAGGGCTGCGGACCAACGCAGATGATCTCATCAAAGCAGGGCAGCAGCGGCGTCAGCGCCGGATCCTGCTCAAACTCATAGGCAAAGCGCGCGCTGTAGATCGCCAGACGCGCGCCATCCCGGCGCAGCGCGGACAGCAGCGTCGGGATCCCCGGGCAGACGGGAACTTTGTCCGGCTGAAAGCAGAGCGCATCGTACAGCGCGACCGCCTCCGAAAGTGCGTGCGTGCCGACGCCCAGCGCGTGCAGCGCATCGTGGGAATTCATCGCAAAGCAGCGGCGCACCGCCTCTGCCGCCGGGCTGTGGCCCAGGAACCGGCGGCAGACCTCGTTCAGGCATTCGACGTAATATGGCTCGGAATCGATCATGGTCCCGTCGATATCAAAAAGAACGTGGCGGTACATCTCAGTCCAGTGTGCCGCGGAACGCCTTCACCTTATCCATAAAGCTGCGCACGCGCGCCGTCTCGGCGTGGTTGTCGAACACGCCGTCCTTTTTGAAGGTGGTGCCGACAACAGCGCCGTCGGCGATGGAAAGCTGCCGTTCCACGTTTTCCAGCCGCACGCCGGTATTTGCAAATACGACCGTGCCCGGCACAGCGGACTTTACCGTTTGAAGAATGGAGGAATCCGTCTCCGCGCCCGCCGTCAGTCCGGAGACGCACAGCGCATCGGGGCGGCAGTTGAACACCGTAGACCGGGCGATCTGGGCAATGTCGTCGCGCTGGATGTATTTTGCCGCTTCCGGAACGATATTGAACAGCAGTCTGACATGCTGCGCGCCGATCGCCATCTGGTGGCGGACCGTTTCACCGCAGTTGGTGTTCCAGAGGCCGAAATCGCTGGCATAAAGGCCGGTAAAGATCTCGCGCACGAAGCTCGCATCCACCGCCATGGCAAGGTCGAGCGACTTTTTCGGGTCCCACAGCACATTCACGCCGTAAGGAACCCGGATGTCGTCCATCAGCTCGCCGATTACGCGCGCCATGGAGGCCACCGTGATATCCTTCACGTCCGTGAGGTATGGCAGGGAAAACTCATTGGAAAACATCACGGCGTCCACGCCGCCGTCCTGTAGCGCGCGCAGCTCGGCGCGCGCCTGTTCCACAACGGCCTTCATGCCATTGCCCTTGTCGTAATACGGGTCGCCGGGAAGCGCGCGCAGATGACACATGGCGATGATTGGCTTTTTCACATGAAATAGTTCTTCCGTCCAGTACATAAGAAAACCTCCCTAAATATTTTTGCGCAATAGTACCGAAAAACGCTCTTGATATCTGATTGATCAATCTATTCTGCCGGCCTGTTGTCTTCCGGCTCAGCCCTGCACGAGCCGCTCGTAGACCGCCTCAGCAGAGCCGGCGGCAGCCAGCTCGGCGATCGTCTGCTCATTGGCAAAAAACTTCATCAACGAGGGTAGCAGCTTGATATTCTCATCCATTTTCTCCAGCAGCGGACAAACGAGCAGTGAAACTACCACTGTTTCGTCGGCGTCCTCCATGCTCCGAAACGCAACCGGATGCGACGGGACTGCGATCACGACCGCATACTCACAGATATACTGTGGATACGTATGCGGCAATGCCAGATTGAATTTTCCTATGGGAAGCCCCGTGGGATAACTTATTTCCCGCTTGACCAGCGCATCAGCATAGCCCTCATTCACAACACCGGCAGCATAAAGGCGCGCCGCAACGCTGCGTAGCAGTTCTTCCCACGTCTCGCCTGGGACATTGGTAAAAATCAGATCCTTTCTGATCTTATCGATAAACCCAGAACTGTTATTCATTTTCTGCATCCTCCATCCTTTTCTGATATAGAGATTATTTTCGATTATAGTCTCTCCAGCAGACGGAAATCAAGGCAAACTATTTCCCCGTTTGCACGTTCGTTTTTGGGAAAAATGTATCTTCTATTGGAAAAAACGATTCTTGTTTTGTGCAAAAGTATCATAGTATAATTAAATCAAGCTAATTTATGAGTCATTTGAACCAATCGAATGAGCGATTTCCGGTACAGACCAGCACGGGCGCTCATGCGCATCATTGAATGAACAGTAGGAGGGGTCGTATGCTTATCACGCAAGCACAGCTTATCAATGTATCCGGTCTGCACGCCAGACCAGCTTCCGATTTTGTGAAGCTGGCAAAATCATTTCAGTCAAAAATCATCGTGCGCAGTGCAGATGCTCCGGATGAGGACGCTGTAAACGCCAAGTCCATCGTCATGATCCTCAGTCAGGGCTTCTGCAAGGGTACGACTATCGTGATCTCCGCCGACGGCAATGACGAACAGGCGGCTGTCTCGGCGCTGGCTGCGTTGGTCGCCTCCGGCTTTGGTGAAGCGTGATGGGCAACCCGGATCGCCGGCTCATCGGCATCGCCGTTTCCGAGGGTGTGGCGTTTGGAAATGCATATCTCTATCGGCCGCAGCCGCAGGCCGTCACTCTCTCCGGCAGCGCTGGAGGCGACGCCGCGCAGCGCTACGTGCAGAGCCTTGCCATCGCCGCGCAGCAGCTGTCCGCCATTTCTGGCAAAATGACCGCCGCATCAGACAGCAGCGCCAAGATCTTTGAAGCGCAGCAGGAGATCCTCGCCGATGAGGAAATGGACGCATGCGTGCGCGAACTGATCGAGGACGAGCAGCTCGACCCGGCGGCTGCGGTCGAGCAGGTATATGAACAATTTGCCGCCATCCTCGCTAAAGTGAAGGATCCGCTGATCGCCGCGCGCGCGGCGGATATCCGCGATGTAAAGACACGTGTGCTGCGTGTACTGTGCGGCGCATGTGTGCCCGACCTTTCCGCACTGCCCTTTGGGACGGTTCTTGTGGCGCACGATCTTCTGCCAAGCGATACCGCGCAGCTTGACCCGTCAAGGATTGCCGCGATCGTTACCGAGCTTGGCAACCAGACTACGCACACTGCCATTCTTTCGCACAGTCTTGGCATTCCCGCGATCCTTGGCGTGAAGGGTGCGATGGAAGCCATCGCACAGGGGATCCCTCTGGTAGTAGACGCGCTCGCCGGCGAGATCATCTGCCAGCCGGACGAAGCCGTGCGCCGGCAGCTGGAGGCAAAGCGTGAACGCTTTGCTGATGAGCGCCGGATACAGCAGACATATCTGCACCGTGACGCCGTCACGACAGACGGTGTGCGGATCCAGATCGGCATCAACATCGGCGGCAGCGAGACCGATTTTTCCTCCTGTGATTACTGCGGACTGTTCCGTACAGAATTTCTTTTTTTGAACCGGCAGGAGTTACCGGACGAGCAGACGCAATTTATGCAGTACTGCAAGGTTCTGGAAAATGCCGGCGGCAGGCTTGTTACCCTGCGCACGCTGGATATCGGCGGTGACAAGACCGTTCCCTGTCTGCCGCTCCCCAAAGAGGCAAACCCCTTTCTTGGCCGGCGCGCGTTGCGGCTGTGTCTGGCCGACGAGGCGCTCTTCCGCACACAGCTGCGCGCAGTACTGCGCGCCTCCGCGTTTGGTAGAATGCAGATCATGTACCCCATGGTCGGCTCACTGACGGATTTTCGCCGCGCCAGAGCCATTACCCGCCGTGTGATGGCAGATCTGGACGCGGAGGGCGTCGCCTACAACCGCGATATCCCGCTGGGCATCATGATCGAGATCCCTTCGATCGCGCAGATCGCCGATCTCGTTGCCGCAGAGGTGGATTTTGCCAGCGTTGGCACGAATGACCTGTGCCAGTATCTCTGCGCCGCCGACCGTCTGAATCCCGACGTGGCAGAGAACTACGAAAGCTACGGCCCTGCGATGCTGCGCTGTCTGCACAATATCTGTCAGGCCTTTGACGCAGCGGGTAAGCCGATATCCATCTGCGGCGAGCTGGCGGGCGAACGCGATGCCGTGGAGCTGCTTGTCGGCATGGGCTACCGCAAACTCAGCATGACTGCCCAGCGTCACGCGGCGGTCAAGTCAGACATTTGCAGCTTCTCCGTGCAGCAGGCACAGGCGCTACTGGCGCGCGCACTGCAATGCGGCACGCAGCAGGAGATCCTCGATCTTATTCATACCCGGCGAAACATTTGTGCCGTTTGAACGGCTGTAAAGGAGCATTTATGATGACAGATACCGAACGCAAAAAGTACTATGAAAGCGCGCTGCACACCTTTTCCTGCGAAGCGCGCGCCATTGCAGAGCTTGACCGTAATCTGGACCGGGAGGCGTTCCTCAAAACCGTGGAGCTGCTTTCTGAAACGCAGGGGCGCATCATCCTCTCTGCCTGCGGCGGCACCGCGACCTGCGCGCGCAGGGCTGTGCAGGGCTTCAACAACGTGGACCGCGCCGCGCAGTTTTTAAGTCCCTGCGATGCGCCGCACGGCGACTACGGCATGATCCGCCGCGGCGATATCCTCATGCTGTTGTCCAAAAGCGGCAAAACGCAGGAGCTCGAGCCGCTGATCCCGGTGGCGCGCCGCCGCGGCGCATATATCATCACCGTGACCGAAAATCCGGACGCCGCGATCGCCCGAGACGCCGATCTTGTGCTGACGCTGCATTCTGGCATAGAGGCCTGTCCCTATCAGTGCCTGTCCACCAGCTCAGCGATGGCAATGATGGCAGTGTTCGATGCGATCGATATCTGCATTATGCTCCGCAATGGTATCGATCTTGACTACTTCCGCATAGTGCATCCCGGCGGCGGCGTGGGTGATATGCTGCGCACGGCGGCTGAAAAGAAGCGCTGACCCGCGCATCTTCCGGCTATCCATCACCGCCGAGATCGCAACCCCAACTTTGTAAGGAGGATAATCCTATGGAAACCCGCAAGCTGTACATCAACGGATCATGGATTGTGGCCGAAAGCGACCGCGTAATCAAGGTGGAAAACCCCGAGACCCATGCGATCATCGCGTGCGTTCCGCGCTCTGGCGACGCGGACGTGAACAAAGCTGTCGCCGCCGCAAAGGCCGCTTTCGAAACGTGGCAGTTCGCACCGCTTTCCGAGCGGCTGGAGAAGATGGAACGGGTACTCGCCGGGATGCGCCGCAACCGTCAGCGCCTGATCGACACCATCAGCGCTGAGCTCGGCTGCCCGATAAAGATCGCCGCCGAAATGCACACAGACCCGTTCATTCTGGAAACAGAAAACTATATCGAGACCGCCAGAAGCTTTTGCTACGAAGAGCGCCGCGGCACCTCCGTCGTCCGTCGTGAGCCGGTCGGCGTTGTGGCGGGGCTTACGCCGTGGAACTTCCCGCTTGAGCAGATCGAAAAGAAGGTCGTTCCCGCACTGCTGGCCGGCTGCTGCGTCGTTCTCAAGCCCAGCCAATACACGCCGCTCACGGCGTATATCCTTGCCGAGCTGATCGACGAGGCGGGCTACCCGGCAGGCGTGTTCAATCTTGTGACCGGCTGCGGCCCCGAGGTCGGCAATGCGCTGGCGCTGCATCCCGACGTGCGTATGCTCTCCTTCACCGGCTCGACCGCCGCAGGACGCGAGGTCGCCCGCCTTGCGCTGAGCAACATCAAGCGCATCGCGCTGGAGCTTGGCGGCAAATCCGCCGCGATCCTCCTTCCGGGCGGCGACTGGGAATTCGGCGTCAAGGCTGTGCTGGATACCGTGGTTCTCAACGCGGGACAGACCTGCAACGCGCTCACCCGGCTGCTTGTGCCCGCCGCAGAGCAGGAAAAGGCGAACGAGATCATCCTCAATACGCTCAAGCAGTATAAAAAAGGGTCCAACGCCGATCTGGAATCGGATATCGGGCCGCTTTCCTCCCGCCGTCAGTTTGACCGTGTAAAGAAATACATTCAGATCGGTATCGACGAAGGCGCGACGCTGCTGTGCGGCGGTCTGCCCGGGCAGGATGCGGAATACCGTATCGATCCGACCGTGTTTGTGAATGTAAAGCCCGGAATGCGCATCGAAAAAGAAGAGATCTTCGGGCCGGTGCTGGTGGTCGTTCCCTATGAGACCGTGGACGACGCCGTGCGCATTGCCAACGACAGCGAGTACGGCCTTGCCGGCGCGGTGTTCGGCCCGGAGGCAGAGGCCAACGCCGTTGCGCGCCGGATGCGTACCGGTTCCATTTACGTCAATTATGGCCAGTGGGACGTCAAGGCGCCGTTCGGCGGCTACAAGCAGTCCGGCATCGGCCGCGAGGGCGCCGTTGAGGGCTACGAGGAGTTCCTCGAGGTCAAGACCATCTACGACAGGGAGGGCGAATAACGATGATGTGGATCAAAGAACTTTACGGCACAGACAAGCCGATCATTGCCATGCTGCATCTGCTGCCCATGCCCGGCGACCCGAACTATGATCCCGCCGGCGGCGTCGAAAAGGTGATCGAGCGTGCCAGACGCGACCTACACGCTTTGCAGAACGGCGGCGTGGACGCGATCCTCGTCTGCAACGAGTACAGCCTCCCGTATCTCTACGATGTGGAGCCCTGCACCGTGGCGACGATGGCGTACCTGCTCGGCACGCTCGGCAGCGAGATTCGCGTTCCCTATGGCGTGGACGTTGCCACAGACCCCTATAAGGTCTACGATCTGGCCGTTGCGGCCAAAGCAGCATTCGTGCGCGAGACCTTCACCGGCGCCTACGCCGGAGACTATGGCGTCGTCAGCTATGAGATGGGCAAGATCCACCGTCACCGCGCCAGAATTGGCGCAAAGGGCGTGAAGACCTTCTGCACGCTGATACCGGAATGCAGCCTGCCCATCGCCAACCGCCCCGTGGAGGAGGTAGCCAGATCGACCGATTTCTACTTCCAGCCCGACGTTTACCTCGTTTCCGGCCTGACGGCAGGCTGTGAGGCCGACAGCCAGATCATCTCCCGCGTGAAGAAAGCGACGACAACGCCTGTCTTTGCCAACAACGGCGTGCGGCTGGAAAACGTGGACAGGCAGCTTGCGGTCGCCGACGGCTGCATCATCGGCACCACATTCAAAAAGGACGGCCAGTTCTATAACGAGGTCGATGAGGCGCGCGTGGCGCAATTTATGAAGCGCGTGCGCGAGATCCGGGGAGAAGCCTGATGATCATCAGCCCATCGATCGCCAGCGCCGATCTGCTGCATGCGGCGGAGGAGGTCCGCTTTATCTGCGGGCACTTTCCCGACCTGCATGTTGATATCGAGGACGGCGTGCATCTGGACAATATTTCCTTTGGCTTCAGACTTGCCCGTATGATCTGTGAAGCGGCCACCAGACCTGTCTCGCTGCATCTGATGGTCAACGATCCCATCCACTGGATCCCAGACGTTCAGCGCTGCGGCGCAGCGGTCACGTTCGTGCATCTTGACCATCTGCGCGATCCCGCCGCCGCGCTCGATGCCTACCGGCGCGCCGGTATCCCCGTTGGGCTGGGGCTGAGCAGCCGCGATCTGCACCGCGGGGACTGGAAGGCGCTTGCCGCGCAGACAGATGCCGTGCTGATGCTCACCTGCGATATCGACGATCCTGCGCAGCGCTTTGTCCCGGAGCTGGCAGACTTCGCCTGCGAACTGGCCCGGCATTCCGGCAAGCGGGTCTGGGTGGACGGCGCGATCGATTTCCCCATGCTTGCCGGACTGGAGGACGCCGGCGTTTATGCCGCCGTAATGGGCAGAGCCGTCTTCCGTGATAAGGTCAATGCCTGCCGCGAGGCAGAAACATGGAACCCCCATATTTGAAAGGAGAGCCCACACATGTCCATTTTATTGCAGGATCTTCGAGAAGAGATCGTATTCTACGGCCGTCAGCTGCTCAAGTCCGGTCTGACGATGCACACCGGCGGCAATCTCTCCGCCCGCGACCGTAAGACCGGTCTTGTGGTGATCAAGCCCTCCTCCGTCGCCTATGACAAGCTGACGGCAGAGGATGTCACCGTCATCACGCTCGACGGCCAGATCGTTGACGGCAACTTCGGCCCCTCCAGCGAGTGGCCCATGCACACGATGATCTACAAGCATTATCCCCGCGTCTGCGGCATCGTCCACTGCCACTCCCTGATGGCCACCGCGTTTTCTGCCGCAAATATGGAGATTCCGCTCGCCAACCATGAGCTGAGTGTTTACTGCTCCTCGCCCGTCCGCGTGGCGCCGTTTGAAATGCCCGGCAGTGAAGAGCTGGGCAAGAGCGCCATCCAATATCTCGGCGACGACAATAACGCCGTGCTGCTCGGCAACCATGGCCCGCTCGGCATGGGCGCAAGCCTCTGGCACGCGTTCGACACCGCCTGCGCCATCGAACAGGCCGCGACCATCGCGTTCTATGCCCGCCAGCTCGGCAACTTCCAGCCCGTTCCCGTGGAGGGCAGGCTCAAGCTGCGCTCCTGCGACCCGCTGACGCAGCCCGACACCGGCGATCTGCCGGTTGAGATCAAGGCAGTTTAAGCACGCTGTATTTTATAACACGGAAGGATTGATGGATCATGAAAAAGAAAAACAGAATGGCCGTGATCTACGGCCCCATGGACATGAAGGTCATCGACAGCGAGATCGACGATCCCAAGCCCGGTCAGGTACAGATTGAGATCAAGGCGGCGCTGACCTGCGGCACTGACGTAAAGATCTACAAGCGCGGCTATCCCTTCCTGACGCCTCCGTTCCCCACGGGCCATGAGTATGCAGGCATCGTCACAGAGGTCGGCGAGGGCGTGGATCCCAGCCTGATCGGCAAGAAGGTCGTCACGTCCAACGGCGCAGGCTGCCATTTCTGCTTTTACTGCAAACGCGGCAAGGACAACCTCTGCGAGGGCATGGAAGAGGATTATGACGAATATGTCCAGATGGGCGGCGGCTTTGCCCAGTACATCAACGTTTCCGCCGCGATCGTCAAGGCGAACCTCATGGTCATCCCCGATGAGGTCCCCTTCGAGCAGGCGGCCATGGTCGAGCCGGTCTCCGTCGCGCTGCACGGCGTGAACAAGGCTGAGCTGAACGTGGGCGATACGCTCTGCATCATCGGCGCCGGCCCGATGGGCCTTCTCAAGACGCAGATCGCCAAGATGCGCGGTGCGCGCGTGATCATGCTGGAAAAGGATCCCGGCCGTCTTGCCAAGGCGATGGAGCTGGGTGCGGACGTGGGTCTCAACCCTGCCGAGCATGAGGACATCGCCGCCGTCGTGCGCGGAATGTGCAACGACGGCCGCGGCCCCGACGCCGTGATCGAAGCAGTGGGCCAGCCCGCAACGTGGGAGCTTGCCATCGACATCGTCCGCAAGGGCGGCATCGTGGTGGAATACGGCGGCTGCGCCAAGGGTACGACCATCACGGTCGATACCGTCCGCCTGCACTATGATGAGATCACCATCAAGGGCTCCTACAGCGCCACGGCCTATGAGACCGAGGTGGCCGGTACGCTGCTCTCGCGCGGCCTGATCAAGTCCGAGGACTATGTTTCCGGCGTTTACTCCCTCGAGCAGACCAAAGAAGCGCTGGAAGCGCACATGAACGGCAAGGGCGTCAAGTTCCTCATCAAGCCGTAAGCAGTTCTCTCTCCTCGCTTTTTCAGGAAAACCCCATGCGGGCGGCCGCGCCGTTCCCGGATTGGCCGGCGCGGCTGCCCGACCCCAAAAAACGCTGTCAGGTTGCAGAAAGGAAAAGAGGTACATCGTTATGAAGAAGACAGTATTGGTCGTTTGCGGCAGTGGGATCGCCACATCCACCGCAGTCGTCTGCGAGCTGCGTGAAAAGCTTTCAGACCGCGGTATCGCCGCCGATATCCGGCAGTGTGACGTATTCAGCGTCAGGAACAATCTACAGGGCGTAAATGTGATCGCCTACACCTGCGCGCTCAAGGAAGACTTCGGCGTGCCGAAGGTAAGCGCCGTGGGGCTGCTCACCGGCATTGGTGCCGACGCCGTTGTGGATAAGGTCGCAGATGCGCTGAAGGACTGACCGCACCGAATAGAAATAACTACAGAGAGGAAGAATAAAATGCTGAATGACATCATGAGCTCCCTGGGCTCATCTATCGTATTACCCATCTTTATTTTCCTGTTTGCCCTTTGCTTTAAGGTCAAACCCGGCACATCGTTCAAGTCCGCCATCTTCATCGGCATCGGCCTGATCGGTATCAGCATGGTGCTTGACTTCTTCACCGCGCAGGTAACGGACGTGGTGAACCTGATGGTTGAGACCACCGGCATCAATCTGCCGTATCTTGACGTCTCCTGGGGCGTCGCAGCCACCGTTGCCTACTCCACGAGCGTCGGCCTGCTGATCATCCCGTTCTGCCTGGCGGTCAACATTGTCGTAATTCTCCTGAAGGGGACTGACACGCTGGACATCGATATCTGGAACTACTGGCATTTCGCGCTGGTCGGCGGTCTTGTTTACTATGCTACCGGCAGCCTGTTCAACGCCTTCTTCGCCGCCGGTATGATGGAGCTGTTTGCGCTGCTGTTTGCCGACTGGTGCCAGCCCTCCACTGCACAGTATTACGGCTACGAGGGTATCTCCTTCCCGACGGTCTCTTCCGTTGAGTATATGCCGTTCGCCATCCTCATCAACAAGCTCTGCGACCTGATCGGCCTGGACAAGGTCAAGCTCGACCCCGAAAGCATCCAGAAGAAGCTGAAGGTTTTCGGCGATCCCGCCATTCTCGGCTTACTGATCGGCTTCGTCATCGGCATTGCCGGCTACTGGAAGGAGCTCGGCAGCTTTGACAGCTGGTGCCGTATCCTCGGCGTCTCCATGGCGGTCGCAGCGGTCATGCACATTTTCCCGATGATGCCCCGTGTGCTGATGCAGGGCCTTGTCCCCATCTCCAACGGCATCCGCGACGCACTGGTCAAGAAGGGCTTTAACCGCAAGATCAACCTCGGCATGGACACCGCGCTCTGCTGCGGCGAGACCGCGACGCTGGCCTCCTCCCTCATCATGGTCCCCGTGTGCATCCTGCTGATGGTCCTGCTGCCCTATAACAAGTTCCTCTGGATCGCCGACCTGCTCGCGTTCCCCTGGTTCTTCGCGCTCATCACGCCCGTCACCAAGGGCAACATCCTCAAGAACGTCATCATCGGCGGCTCCTACCTCTGCATCGGCGATCTGATCATCACTAAGATCACCCCGTTCTTCACCGAAGTGGCCATCACGGCGGGCTATACCGTCGCTGAGGGCGTGCAGGGCGTCAATGCCGGCGGCGAAGGCATCAGCTGGCTGCTCTACAGCCTGTTCAAGGGCTCTTGCAGCTGGATCGGCATGCTCGCGATCGTTGCCGTATACGCCGTTCTTCTGTTCCTCTTCAAGAAGAACAAGAAGGCGTTTTACCGTGCGGCCGGTTACACGGAAGAGTAATCTCTTTCACCCGCGTTTCCCCGGCTTTCCCGTTTCTTTATACGATTGCTTTTTCCCTTTCCGACCGACCTGAAAAATGCAGCTCCACAGCGCCTCTCCCTGGACGTTTCTGCGTCCGGGGAGTTCGGCTATGGTAAATTGCGATTTTCGGAAGCTCCGGCGCGTAGCGCCTTGCCGCCGTTTATCCGGCACAGAAAACAGGAGGCGTGCATGAACGTAATACTGCTCAACAACCGACAGGTGAAAATGCTGAAGGCGATCCTACAGGCACATGGCGATATTTCTCTTCAGGACGTGGTAGAAAAGTGCCGCATCCAGAACTGCGCCAAGACGGTACGCTCAGATTTTACCAGAATTCAGGACTTTGCCGCCGGCTTTCAGGTCACGCTGTCGCTCCAGCGCGGTGTGATCCGCACTGCCGCGCAGGAAAATGACCTACGCCATCTGGCACAGGCAACCGTAGAGCTGTATAACAGCACAAGCATTGCCTACACCGATGACCGTGTATCGCACATCGTGCTTGACTGTCTACTGAGTCATCCCATCCCCTCGCTGGATGTGTGGAGTGAGCGCTTCAATATCTCCCGCCCCTGTATCCAGCGCGACATGAAAAGCGTACGGCAATGGCTGGAGAAGGAGGGGCTGACGCTGCGCTCCTCGCCCGGGCGCGGCTATCAGCTCTCCGGAGGCGAATACCGTCTGCGCAAGGCGCTGGTTGTCTGGGCACTGGAGCAGTACGGCAACGATGTGATCTCATTTGTCACGCAGAAAAGCAGCGATGCCCATCAGAGCGCCATCTGGTATCGCCTGTTCGGCGACGCGGACGTTTTGCAGCTTTTCCGCGTGCTGGCCGAGTTCAGCATTCAGAGCGATCTGGACGAGCAGAATGTGCAATATACTATGCTCGCGCTTTATGTCGCGATCATGCTGCACCGCGCCTGCTGCGGCTTGCCGGTCACCATTGACGAGCTGCCCGCCAATCAGGATTTTTTCTTTTCCGTTTCCATCCTGCGGCTGTCCGCCGTGCTGGAGCAGCAGCTGCATATTTCAATCTCTCCTGTTGAGCTTATGTCGCTGCAAACCTTTTATCAGGAACTTTCCCATTCTCTGACGCCCCAGCCCGGCGAGAAAAACGTGCTGATGGAAGCTGGGCGAACCATCGTAGAGGAGCTTGCCTGCGAAGTCGAGCTGATGCTCGGCCTGCCGTTGAGCAGCAATGCCAAGTCCTACGACGAGTTTTTCGAGTTCATCATGCAGATCCTCTGCGACCAAAAGCTCAGTGCAAGCAGCCTCAGCAAGATGGAGATCTCCAGCTTTGCCGCTACTTATCCCGCAGAATACGCGCTCGGGCAGCGGCTGCTGCCGTTGGGGCGGCAGCTGCTCGGCATTGAGTTACCTGCCGCGGCCGCAGTGGAGGTAGGTGTTTTCATCGCACTGCGCATGGAGCAGCAGATCTCTGCCCAGAAGGAGAAGAAAAATGTGCTGCTTATCGCGCCAGGCAATATCCACCTGTCGCTGCTCAGCTACTGGCAGATGGTCAACCGTCTGGGCAGCCTCCTCAACCGTATCGAGGTCTGTTCCTATCAGGCCGTGATCGCCAGCCCGCTGCCAAAGGATGTGGATTTTGTGATTTCCACCGTGGAACTTCCGAATCTCGGGCAGAAAAACATCGTGATCCCGCGTATGCTGAGCGAGTCAGATATCCTGCATCTGCGCCGCCGGCTGCTCGGCGAGGTCTGCCCGGAGCAGACCGGTGCGCTTGGCGGCGCGCTCAAGACTATTGCGTTTTACGATGCGCAGTCCCACACCTCTGATGAGTTGTTCGACTGGATCGGTGCGCAGCTGGAGCAGGAGGGCTATGCCCAGAAGGGCTACCGCGCCGGGTTGCGCGCGCATGAGAAGGTCTTCGGCTCCGGTATTGAAACGCCGAAACCGTTGGCCATTCCGCACACGGGTGCTGATCTGACGCGTACACCCGTTCTGGCAATCGTGGTCACACGCCACCCAATTCCCATCAAGCTCATTGCCTCCAGCCGCACCACGCCGACCAATCTCTTTCTCTTCCCGCTGCTAGAGCAGGAAAGCGCGGAAATAGGGCTGGCGTTTTATTCCGTTATCTCCCGGCTGCGCAACAAAAAACTTGCGGCGGCGCTGTGCGCCTGCAAAAGCCGTGAGGACATTCTGCGCTTTGCCGCACAAAACCTATAAAAGCGAAACGCAGGTGATGCCTGCGTTTCGCTTGAGCTTGTCAAAAAACCACAAGAACACCTCCGTTTCTGGTATAATAAAAGAAACGGAGGTGTTCTGTATGGAAGAATGGAGAAGAGACGGACGGAAAGAAGTTGTAATGGTAGACCTGGAGGCTCTGGTGCCGAAAGAGCATCTGCTGCGGAAGATAGAAAAGGTTATGGATTATGAGTGGCTGTACGATCGGCTGGCACCGTATTACTGCCATGATAACGGCAGACCGGGAGCAGATCCGGTTGTGCTGATCAAAATGGTACTGATCCAGCACTTGTTTGGAATTCCATCCTTGCGGCAAACCTACCAGCGAATTCGGGATACACTTTCATATCGCTGGTTTCTGGGATATGGGCTGCTGGATGAGATCCCCCATTTTGCAACAGTAAGCTATGCTTTCTGCAAGCGCTTTCCGGACGAGCTGACCACAGAGATTTTTGAGCATATCCTCAACAAAGCGCTCAACAACCGAATGGTCGATCCGAGCACAGTTTTCATCGATGGAACACATATCAAGGCCAGTGCGAACAAGAAGAAGTTTCAGAAGGAGCAGGTTCGGAAAACAGCAAAAGTATATTCTGGACAGCTTCGCAGGGAAGTCAATGTAATAGAGCGTTTCTTCAATCGCCTCAAGGAACTTCACCGTGCTGAGACACGCTATGACAAGCGGGATGACTCCTTCCTCGCTTTTGTTATGGTTGCCGCCTCATGTGTCGCTTTCAGCATTTTGCACATCTAATCGCTGTTTTCAGATACACCCTAGTCTGCTGCGTCTCGTCCATTCCAGTCAGCGCAAGCCAAGAAATATGCGGGTAAAACGTCCGGCCTACTTTCAGTACCGGATGATTTGAGCCTCTCATATTTGTTTTTCGCGGAGGAAACTCCGCGCTTTTGGTATGCCCTTTTTGATCATTTGTGTATCCGAAAAGCAGGCTCCGAGAGGAAATCCCGGAGACTGCTTTGCGGGGGATTATCTTAATGAGATTAAGCTTGCGCTGGGCTTTTTCACAAGACTGCGGCAACAGTCAAATGACTGTTGCCGCAGTCTAACTCTAAGCGGTTATTTGTTGTTGTCCTTATGCGTACTCGCCATTTGACGCGGCCTGTTTTACTTCTTCCTCCCGGCGGCGGAAGATCTTTGGAAAGCTTGTGAAAATGACGATCGTTGTGACAATGCCTGCAACAAGATCGGCGATGCCCTCTGACAGATATACGCCCTTGAAGCCGAGAAACTGTGTCAGTGCAAAGCAAAGCGGAATCAAAATGACAACTTTTCGGTTCACTGCCAGTAAAAGTGCTTCCTTGGCTTGTCCGAGTCCGACATTGACATTTTGCAGTGTCATCTGCACAAAAAACATGATCGAGCCCATCAGGAACATCGGTGTATAGCGCATGACGATCTGCGTGACCGAATCGCTTGCGGAAAAAAGCTTTGCGTACACCACCGGAAACGCCATGGAGATGGACCAGATGCAGACTGCGTAGATGAACGCGATGATCGTAACATATTTGATTCCTTGCTTCAGCCGTGCAGAATCTGCTTTTCCATAGTTGTAGCTTACAAACGGTTGCATACCGTTTCCGAGTCCATTCAAGGGCAGAGAGATCAACTGAAGCGCGCTCAACATGACGGTCAGTGCGGCAGTGTAATCTTTGTTGCCGCCGGTTGCCCGGTTCAGGTTGATATTGAAGACGATCTGGATGGCGCATTCTGTCAGTGTCATGATAAACGGCGTAAAGCCAAGCGAAACGATACTGAAAACACGCCCCGGAGACAGGCCCAGCAGATTAGACTGAAAGCGGAACAGACTTTTTCGGGAGAAGAAAAAGCAGATGCACCATATGCACGAGCATAGCTGTGAGAGAACTGTTGCAAGACTCGATCCCTGTACGCCCATCCCGAATGTGAAAATAAAAAGCGGGTCTAGCACGATGTTGATGATTGCGCCCAGAAGCACAGAATACATTGCGAGCCGGGAATAACCTTGCGTCAGAATAAACGGGTTGAGTCCCTGCGCCAGCATGACAAAAATCGTGCCGCAGGCGTAAATCTTTAGGTAGGAAACGGCAAACTCCACCGCGCTTTCCGGGCAGCCGAACAGTAGCACGATCTGCCGTGCAAAGCAGAACGCCGCAGCGCCGATTACAATGCCCAGCAGAACGAGCAGACAGAATGCAGTGTGAAAGATCCGGTTTGCCTCGTCTGGATTTCCTTCGCCAAGCTTGATGCCCGCTCGCGGTGCGCCGCCAAGTCCAACTAGATTTGCAAATGCCTGCATGATGAGCGTGATTGGAAGAACAATTCCAAGTGCGGCCAGCGCATCCATGCCGGAACCTTCAATTCGTGCAACATACATTCTGTCAACGATGTTATATAAAAATGTGATCAGTTGTGCAATGACAGCTGGGATGGTGAGTTTGAATACAAGCGGTAAGATTTTGCCTTCCGCAAGTTCGGCGGTCATATCCTGTTTTTTCTCGTTTTTCATTTTATGCCTGTCCTATTCTATTTTTCGGTCAAATACACTATACTAAAAATTCGTCCAAAAATCTACCGTTGACAAGATGCGTATCCTGCGCTATTTTAGCGCTAGTTAGATGCTATGGAAAATGAAGGAGATGAATTTGGATGGAGCAGGAATATTCTCGATGGCTTTCGCATGTTGCAGAGTCGGATCTGCTTTCGCAGCTGCAAACTATGAGTGAGCAGGAGCGTCGGGAGGCATTTTGCTGCGACCTTTCCTTCGGTACAGGCGGCTTGCGTGGAATTGTAGGTGCAGGCACGAATCGTATGAATATTTACACCGTGCGCAGAGCGACGCAAGGCCTTGCAAACTATCTGAAGGCGCAGAAGCTTCCGATGTCTGCTGCTATCGCGCATGATAGCCGCCTTTACGGCCGTACCTTTGCCGAAACAGCTGCTTGCGTTCTGGCAGCGAACGGCATTAAGGTCTATCTCTATCCGAGACTGGAGCCGACACCGGCGCTCAGCTGGGCCGTGCGCCGGTATGCCTGCGGAGCAGGCATCTGCATTACGGCAAGCCACAATCCCGCGCAGTATAACGGCTATAAGGTTTATGGCTCTGACGGCTGCCAGATCACACTGGACGCGGCGAATGCCATCGAGGCGGAGATCGCTGTAGTTGACTGCTTCATGGACGTACAAACCTGCGGCTATCAGGAAGCCTGTGCTGACGGACGCATTGAGTCAATCCCGGACAGCGTACTGGATGCGTATATCAATGCCGTATATGCTCAGCGTGTAACGGATATCGATTGCTCTGGTCTGCGGCTTGTCTATACGCCGCTTTGTGGCAGCGGGCTGGAATGCGTGCAGAAGCTGTTGGACAGACTTGGCGTTGCGGACGTCACAGTTGTGCCGAGCCAGGCAAAGCCGGACGGGAAATTCCCAACTTGTCCGTATCCCAATCCGGAGATTCGAGAGTCGATGGAGGAGGGACTGAGGCTTTGCAGGGAAAAGCAGCCGGAACTTCTCATCGGTACAGACCAGGACTGCGACCGCTGCGGCGTTGCTGCGCGCGATCAAACAGGGGAGTACCAGCTTATCTCCGGAAACGAAATGGGTGTTTTGCTGCTGGATTTCATCTGCAAAGCGCGCCTCGCCGCCAATACCATGCCGCATGATCCTGTCGCGGTCACGACAGTTGTCTCAACCGGCATGGCGGATAGGCTTGCGGCACATTACGGTGTCACACTCCGGCGGACGCTCACAGGCTTCAAATATATCGGCGAGCAGATCGGTCAGCTTGAACGCGAAGGACATCCAGAGCGTTTTCTCTTTGGCTTTGAGGAAAGTTACGGTTATCTGTCAGGTACGCATGCGCGCGATAAGGACGGGGTAAATGCAGTATTGCTGATCTGTCAGATGGCGACTATGTATCAAAAAGCAGGCGTTACACTCCCGGAGGTGCTGAACACCCTGTACCGAACCTACGGCTGGTACGAAAACGGTCAGCTTGTTCGGGGCGTTCCGGGGGCGAACGGGATGGAACGCATGCAGGCCCAGCTTACTGCGCTGCGACAGGCGCCGCCGAAGACACTGGCTGGCATGCCCATAGAGGACGTTTGGGATTATGCGGATGGTCGGGACGGTTTGCCACCGGCCGATATGTTGGAGTTCCGACTTGTAAACGGTCGTGTTCTGCTCCGTCCTTCCGGCACGGAGCCAAAACTCAAACTCTACATGGAAGTCCATGAAAACGACCCACTTCAAGCGAAAATATCCTATACCGCGCTTCGGTCAGCCTGTGAAGCGCTTCTGTGACGACCACACCATCGGGCCTGCCGCAAAAGCGGCAGGCCCGATGGTTATTCTGCCCAGTAAAGCCCGGCTGCTTTGGCGGCAGGAGCGGCTGCAAGCAGCATATTTGCTGCTTCGCGCCGTGTCAGCGGAGCCTCGTAGTCCGAGGCCGCAAGCGGGATTCCGGCATTTGAGAGCGCGCTGACCGCGCTTTGCGCCCATGCGGGAATAGCGGAAGCCTCATCCGGCGCAAATACGGCTGCGTCGCCCGGCAGGCGCAGAAGCTTCTGCAGCATGACGGCAGCCTCTGCGCGGCTTAGGTCCTCCTCAGGGCGGAAGACCAGCCCCTCTTCTGTCGGCGTTCCGGAGATCATGCCGGACTGATAAGCTGCTGCCAGATACGGCTGCTGCCAGCGCGGCGTGTCCAACTCATCGGCAAAGCCGGTCGAGATTGCCTCGTCTGACTGCTCAAGTCCGGCTAGCTTCATGCAGGCAATCAGAAATTCACTGCGGCTGACGGATGCATCCGGCTCGAAGCAAAGATTTCCAGCAATGATTCTTCCAGTATAGAGCCCTTTGTCCTTGAGCCACATGGCAGCGAACGCATCCCGGTCGCCAGACATATCCTGATACGTTGCCTTATCAGCCGGCTTTAAAATACGGATTTTGATACAGGCTTCGTTTGAGACGTTTCCTGCCGGATCGGTTGCGGTATAGACAAAGGAGTCTTTGCCGACCTTGTTTTTATCCGGCGTATAGGTGAAGCTGCCGTCCTCATGCAGTTCGACCGTGCCGCGCTTTGGTTCTTTGACAAGCTGATACGTCAGCTGCTGATCTTCCTGATCGACAGCGGCAAGTACGCCGGAATTTGCAATGTTCTTATACGTTTCCAGTGTCCCATCCTCACAGACTGGGGCTGTATTTGTGCCGGAGAGAATGCGCAGGCTTACAGTGACGGCATCTGTTAGAGTTCCGTTTTCAATCGGGCAATAGACCAGTTCACAGTCTGCGTTTCCAAGGCAGACCGGGCGCAGCTTCATGTTATCCAGTGCTGCGGCAGGCAGAATATCGCCTCGGCGGATCACGCGGCTGCCGATGCAAAGTTCAGCCTGATACGCGGGGGGAACGGAGGAAATGTAGATGCCCTCCAGTCCGTCAGAAGAAGAAAAATCTGCAGCGGAAAATCGGTATTCCGACGTATAATCGACGGTGATCTCTGCTGCCAGAGCAGGGACGAAGAGAATGACCAGAACCAGCGCTGCGGCAAGCGTAGCGCGAAGTGAGCAGATGCGGTGTTTCAAAGGGAAAACCTCCTTCTTGATGTTACAGAGGTAGTTTCTGCGCCAGACGGGAAAATATGCAAGCATCGCCGAAAAAATCCCTCCGAAAGCTTCGGAGGGATAAATCGGATTGTGTTATGAATAGAACGCATCGATCGCCGCGACAAGTTCCTGCAAAACCTCGCGCAGCGGTTTTCCTTTGATCTGTGCTCCAGCCGTTGCGCCGTTTCCACCACCGCCAAGCTTCTCCAGAACTGCCTGCACATTGCATGAACCGATGGAACGCGCACTGATTATAACCTGCTCCCTGTCCGGGAAGAGAACGAAGGAGGCTGTGATGCCCGAAATGTTGATCAGTTCATCTGCAGCCTGAGATGCAATCACGCGTGTGATCGTTTCGTCGATACAGGCGATGGCAAGTTCGCTACGGTACAGCCGTGCAGCCTGCACGACGCGGTAGCGCATAAGAGTATCATCCAGATCAGACTGGAACAACTTTTTAACCTCGACCGGGTCTGCGCCTGCCTTGCGCAGATAGGCCGCAGATTCAAACGTACGTGAACCTGTGCGGATGGAAAAATTCTTTGTATCCAATACGATGCCGGCCAGCAGTGCCTGCGCCTCAAGCGGCTTGACATCGCGCTGGTTTACGGCGTATTGCAGAAGTTCTGTCACCAATTCGGAAGCTGAGGAAGCATAGGGCTCATGCAGGTTGAGAACCGGCTGCTCGATATAATCCGCTGCTCTGCGGTGGTGGTCAATCACGGCTACGCGGGAGATCGATTCCAGAAGCGGCTTGCATTCGACCTGATCAGGACGGTTCGTGTCAACAACAATAAGAAGACTGCGGTTGTCTGCTTCAACCAGTGCGTCCTGCCCGGAAATGAAGAGGTCGGCATAGTCCTGCGAGGCCTTGAGTTCTTCAATCAGGCTCTGGCAGGCATTCTTTTGCAGATCGATCACGATTCTTGCCGGGCGGCCCTTAGTACGGCACAGGCACAGAAGACCGACGGCAGAGCCGAGAGCATCGAGATCTGCCATGCGGTGTCCCATGATATAAATGGTGCTGGACTGGCCAATCAGTTCTGACAGAGAACCTGCCACGACACGGGATCTGACGCGCGTATGACGGTCAGTTTCTTTGGTTCTGCTGCCATAGAAGGTAAAATTGAAGCGATCCTTGATAACGGCCTGATCGCCGCCGCGGGAGAGTGACATTTCGATCGCAAGCGCCGCAAAGCGGTAGTTTTCCGCGAAGCTTCCGCCGTCCTTTCCAATGCCGAGTGAGATTGTTGCCGACATGCCGCTGCTTGATGAAACGTGCCGCACGTCATCCAAAAGAACGGAGAAGCGGTTTTCCTGAAGTTTGGCAAGGTCTTTGCTCTCAAAGATTACCAGATAGCGGTTGCGTTCGGTTTTCCGGCACAGTGCCTCCAGTCCTGCCGTCCAGTTTGCTATGACATCGTTGAGTTGGGCGTCAAGCGTAGAGACAGCGGAATCGGAGAGATTGGCGGTCAATTCGTCGTAGTTATCGATCAGAACGATCGATACAATGGGTCGTGTCCGCATAAATTCGTCACGGACATTGAACATTTCGGTCATGTCGGCGAAATAAATCGTCGCAAGCTGCACAGTCGTTGCATCGTCCTCAGATCGAACATAGTTGCCGTAGATACGGTAGCGTCGCCCGCCTATAATCCGGTCGCCAGGCAGTTCGGACTGACCTTCGCGCAGCCAACTGGTAGAAAAGCCAGAGATCACGGAATCAAGCGTCTGATAGCAGGCCGTGTCGGAAAGACCGGTGATGGCAAAGAAGCTGGGGTTTCCCCAGATGATCTCGTTTTCCGGCAGCCGAATAACCGCCATCGGGAATGCGGAACCGGCATGGACGGAAATTCCGACGGAATCAGTTGCAGTTTGTACATAACTCATGAGTTGACGCTTGCGCCGGGAAAGCTGGACGCGGCTAATGGTAAACACAATCAGCGTTACAATCAGAGCGCCTCCCGCCAGATAATACTGCCGCAGCACGGCAGCTGCGGCGGCGAAAAGCAGCATGACCGCAAAATACCAGACTGTATTGGGATAGAGCAGCCGTCCAACAGACTTTTTCATATACCGCCGCCTCCTCTTTGCAAGCATTAAACTATATATTGTATATATTATACCAGATATGGCCGTAAAATCAACATAAATCGCGTTTAAGTGTATAGCGGGTCAAACCCGCTTTGGGAAAACTTCAGGAAAAGCCGGAAAAAAGGTATACTTTCTGAAAAAAGTGTGATATACTTAATTGAAATTGCCTCACAGGAGGCTCTTATGGGATTATGCGCCGCTTCAGACGGCGCAGCAAATAGATCATCTGCATATTGAAATGGAGCGCAGGCAGTGGTGAAGCAGGCCGGGACGAGACGGGGCCCCGGATACTTCCCAGCATGTGCCTGTTCTCCTGCGTCTTTTTTGCATTTGCTCCGCGCGCAGCTTCCTTGTCTGAACGGCTTCGCGCAGCCTAATCCATACCTAAATTTTAAGAAAAGAGTGAAATCATTTGGCAGAAAAATTGAAAATTATCCCGCTTGGCGGTTTGAACGAGATCGGAAAAAATATGACCGTGCTGGAATACGGCAAGGACATCATCATCGTTGACTGCGGCCTTGGCTTCCCGGATGATGAAATGTACGGTGTTGATCTGGTTATTGCAGATATGACATATCTTGTCAAGAACAAGGACAAGATACGCGGTATGTTCCTGACGCATGGCCATGAAGATCATATTGGAGGCATTCCCTATGCTATGGAGCAGTTCAACTGCCCCATCCACGCCACGCGTTTGACCGCTGGTATTGTTCAGCTGAAACTGGAAGAGCATCAACTCCAGAATACTGTGCACCTGTTTACACATGAAGCAGGAGAGAAGGTCAAAGCAGGCTGCTTTACAGTGGAATTCATCCATGTGAATCATTCCATCGCTGACGCTGTCGCGTTTGCCATTAAGACCCCGGTTGGCACCGTCGTTATGACGGGCGATTTTAAAATCGATACCACGGCGGAGGATGGCATGATCGATCTAGCACGCTTGGGCGCGTTGGGCAAGGAGGGCGTGCTGGCGCTGCTTTGTGATTCGACCAACGTGGAGCGGCAGGGCTATACGCCTTCCGAGCGCACGGTTGCGGGCAGCTTTGAACGGCAGTTTTCCGGCTGCAATAAGCGCATCATTGTTACGACCTTCGCATCCAATGCCTTCCGCCTGCAAAGTCTCATTACGGTTGCAAAAAAATTTGGCCGCAAGGTCGCAGTCACGGGCCGCAGTATGGAAAATATCTTGAAGGTTTCAACGGAACTCGGCTATCTGAAGATTCCGGCAGGGACACTTGTTGATATCAATCAAATCAAGCAGATCCCAAACAACAAGCTTGTGATTGTTTCGACCGGCTCACAGGGGGAGAATATGTCAGCGCTTTACCGCATGGCATTCTCTGGCCATCGTCAGGTCGAGATTACTGCTTCCGACCGTGTGATCATCTCCGCATCCGCCATTCCCGGCAATGAAAAATCCATCGGAAAAATTATCAACGAACTTTACCGCAAGGGAGCGGAGGTCATCTACGACAAGCTTGAGGGCCTGCATGTCTCTGGTCACGCTTGTCAGGAGGAACTGAAAATTATCCATGGCCTGCTGAAGCCCAGATTCTTTATTCCCGTTCATGGTGAGCAGCGTCATCTGCAGGCGCATTCGCGTCTGGCCCAGACCATGGGCATGGATCCTAAGAATATTTTCATCTCCGACATCGGCAAAGTGCTTGAACTTACAAAGACCACCTGCAAGTGGGGCGGTACCGTTCCGTCCGGCAGGATTCTGGTTGATGGCACTGGTGTCGGCGACGTCGGAAGTGTTGTCCTGCGCGACCGAAAGCATCTGGCGCAGGACGGCATGCTGGTCGTGGTCGTCAACATTTCCAGCGAGGACGGCAGCGTCATCACCGGCCCTGACATCATTACCCGCGGCTTTGTCTATGTAAAAGAGTCGGAGAACCTAATGGAAGAACTGCGCGTGATTGCTGCGCACGCCATTGACCGGTGTAGCCAAAACGGCCGCAGCGATTGGAGCGTTCTGAAGGCCAATATCAAAAATGACCTGTCTGGGTATCTGTTTAAGACGACAAAGCGCAATCCGATGATCCTGCCGGTCATTATGGAGATTTGAGGAAGCTGAACTCTCAATTTTTTCTGAAACACAAGAAAAAACAGAAAAAAAGTCAAATCAGGCATTGTCAAATCGATGAAGTTGGGGTTATAATAATACAGTTGCGCGAGTGCGCGGCAATGTTACCAGATGAATGAGGATGAGCGAAAGAATGGCAAACAATAAGAACCCGAAGCCCTCGACCGAGGACGCAATGGCGGCGGTTTCCACGCTGATCGCAAAGGCAAAACGCGAGGGCAGCATTCAGTCGAGCGAGTTGACGGCCGAACTGGAAAAGCTGGATCTACCGGTCGAGAAAATCGAGCATATTTACGATACTTTTGATGCGATGGGCATCCAGATTGTCAGTCCCGAGTTGGAATTGGATGTTTCCGGCGATCTCGGAATGGACATGGATGAGGTTCCCGATAACGACGAGGAAGAACTTGTTGATCCGCTTGAACTTGCTGCGGAATACAATCTGGACGATCCGGTGCGCATGTACCTCAAGGAGATCGGCCAGGTCAAGCTGCTGACTGCCGACGAAGAAATTGAGTTGGCAAAGCGCGTTTCCGAGGGCGACAAAAAGGCAAAGGATCGTCTGACAGAAGCCAACCTGCGCCTTGTCGTATCGATTGCCAAAAAATATTCCGGCCGAGGCCTGCACATTCTGGATCTGATTCAGGAAGGCAACACCGGCCTGATCCGTGCAGTTGATAAATTTGACTATACAAAGGGAAATAAATTCTCTACATATGCAACGTGGTGGATTCGGCAGGCCATTACTCGAGCCATAGCCGACCAGGCGCGTACCATCCGTGTTCCGGTGCATATGGTTGAGGTTATCAACAAGGCTACCCGCTGCAACCGCAAGCTGGTGCAGGAATTAGGCCGTGAGCCGACGTTGGAAGAGATCGCTGCCGAGTTGAATCTTCCGATTGAAAAGATCATCGAGGCCAACCGCACTGCGGCGGATACGCTCTCGCTCGATATGCCAGTCGGCGACGAAGAAGATACGACCATCGGTTCCTTTGTCGAAGACGATAACACGCCAGGCCCGGTCGATGCAACGTCCAACGCCATGCTCTCTGAGGCGCTGACCGAGATCCTCGGTACGCTGACCGAGCGTGAGGCAGACGTGCTGCGCATGCGCTTCGGCATGTATGACGGCCGGACGCACACGCTCGAAGAGGTCGGCCAGATCTTCGGCGTCACGCGCGAGCGCATCCGTCAGATCGAAAACAAAGCTATCCGCAAGCTGCGCCACCCGTCCCGCGCAAAAAAGATCAAGGATTTCTATTGCTGATACGAAAAACGCCCTTGCAGGAGTTTCTGCGAGGGTGTTTTTTCTTCATTCACGCAACCATCGCGCGCAGATTTCGTCTTATATACTATCAGAAAGAATCAGGAGGGAAAACCTATGCGAACAGTACGAAGCACGATAACTCTGCTCCTTGCGTTTCTTTTGACCGCCGCGCTCTGCGGCTGCGCAGCTTCTTCTCCAGGCGAATCGCCCGGCAGCGCCCCGGCCAAGCCGGTCGATGCAACGGATTTTATGTCCAATGCGGGCCCGGTTTTTCCGCTGACGCTGGCACAGGCGGAGCCTGCGCTTTTTGCCGATCGGGAGTTGCTGCTGGACTGCGCACCCTATGCCGAAGAGAATACTGCCGCGATCACAGTGACAGACCGGTACACGATCCGCAATGATTCCGGCGAGGACTGCACGGTGACGGCGCTTTATCCCTTCGTTTCCAGTCTCAGCGACCTCAATTTGCTCCAACCGGTTTTGACGGCAGATGGAGTCGCTGTGAAGAGCACGCTCTATCCCGGTGCGTTCCCCGGCTGGTTTGGTCCGGCCAGTCCCGAACCGGAGAACGTGGAGGAACGCTGGAATATCCGCCACGCGGAAAGCTGGACAGAGTATCAGACGCTGTTGACCGGCAGCTATCAGGCTGACGCGCTCGCGCCGAAAACACTGCCGGAGCAGACAGTCTATGTCTATTCCTTTACCGCATCCGGCGAAACGACGGCAAACGCAGCGACGCTGGCAATCACAGTCGATGCAGACCCGGAAAAAACGACGATCCTGTCCTATGGGATCAACGGCTATGGCCAGAACGACGCGACAGGCCAGCCGCAGTACAGCTATTTTACAAGAGTGCATAATCAGACGCTGCATCTGCTTGCTGTGATCGGGCAGGATCTGACCGGCTGCACCATGCAGGGCTATACCGACGGAAGCTGCGAGAAGGGGAAAGAACTGGACGCGCTCGAAGGAACCGTGACGCGCACCGAAATGACCCTTGCGGAGTTTCTGCGGCAGACCGCCGCCGCGCAGCTTGGCGCGGACGCTTCCGCCGACGATATTGACTGGCTCGCAGCTGCCGCCGCAGATCTTCTGATGCAATACGGTGTTTGCTCCGCCGCATCCGCCGAGCGCTACAGCGATGGAATGCTGGATGCCATGCTTCAGGACATGGAAGCTGTCCAGCGTATCTGCTATGCCGCAGCGGACATCACCATCCCGGCGGGCGGCACGGTCTGCATTGAGGCCGTCTCCCGCAAGCCGCACAGCTTTGATTTCTTTGGATTTTATAACAAAATGGTTGACGGTTATGGCATTATGACAACCGGAAGCATTCTGACATTCCAAAACCAGACCGCGCGTATGGATACACACGGTCTGGTTACAATCTACGGGCAGAACTTTAACTTTGGTGGACAGGGGAGCACCGTTCCGCTGTCCGCGCAGACGGAATATTACTATCTCAATCTGACAGCCGGTTCCGAGCCATCATAACCGCACAACCGGCTTAATGAGATCGCGCGGCTTGTCCTTCATGAGCCGGAGCGCCTGCGGCAGCGCGTCCCAGCCGTCATAAACGTGCGTGATCAGCGGCTTTACATCGAGCCGCCCGTTTGTCATGAGCGCGGCCAGCTTTTCCATCCGCAGCCGTCCGCCCGGCATGAGACCGCCGTTTATTTGCTTGTGGCCCATCCCGACGCCCCACTCTGCACGCGGCAGGCGCACATATTCTCCGCTGCCGAGATAATTGACATTTCCGATGTTTCCGCCCGGCTTCAGAGCCTTTATGACCGGAATGAACGTATCCGCATCGCCGCCCGCAATGATTGCGCAGTCGACGCCCTTGCCGCCTGTCAGTTCCAGAACCTGCTCGTCAATGGGGCCGTCTTTGTAGCTGATAAAATCGGAAGCGCCATATTGCCGCGCTGCTTCTACGCAGACGGGCCGTGTTCCGACCGCAAGGATTCTGGCCGCGCCCCGAAGGGCTGCGCCCGCCACAGACATTAGTCCGACCGGGCCGATACCGACCACGAGCACTGTATCGCCGAACTGCACGTCCGCCAGCTCCGCGCCGTGAAAGCCGGTCGGCACCATGTCTGAGAGCATGCAGGCTTCCAGAATATCCATACCCTCCGGCAGATGCGCCAGATTTCCGTCGGCGTCGTTTACATGGAAATACTCTGCAAACACGCCGTCCTTGATATTTGAAAACTTCCATCCGGCCAGCATTCCGCCGGAGTGCATCGCATAGCCCGCCTGTGCCTCCAATGAACTCCAATCCGGCGTGATAGCCGGAACAAGCACCCGGTCGCCGGGCTGAAAGTCCTTTACCAGCGCGCCGGTCTCCACAACCTCCGCGCAGCATTCATGCCCCAGGATCAGGTCGTGCCGGTCGCCGACTGCGCCCTCCCAGACCGTATGCACGTCCGACGTGCAGACTGCCGCCGCAAGCGGACGGCAGACCGCGTCCAACGGCCCGCATACCGGACGGGGCTTTTCCACCCAGCCGACCTCGCCGATCCTCAGCATTGCAAATCCCTTCATATGCGTCCCTACTTTCCAATCAAGTCGGGATAGTTTGTGAAAAGGATAACCTGCTTATACAAAAGCAGCGGCCTCCGTTTTGGAAGCCGCTGCTTTTCTGTCAGCCCATTTTTTCTTTCAGATGGGACAGGCGCTCAAGTGCCTCGTAGAGCGTCTCATCTTTCTTGGCAAAGTGGACGCGAACGATGTTATTGACATTTTCATTGAAAAACGACGTACCGGGAACGCAGGCCACACCAACCTTTTTTGCCATTTCCAGGCAGAAATCCACGTCGGATTCACCCTTGCGCATATACGGGCCGATATCAGCCAGTACGAAATACGCGCCCTGCGGGTCGGTAAACGGAATGCCGATCTGCTTTAAGCCGTCGGTGAACAGCTTTTTCATGTGCGCATAATGCGCGCCAAACTCCTGATAATAGCTGTCCGGCATATCGAGGCCCACAACAGCGGCTTCCATCAGCGGAGACGGTGCGCCGACGGTATTGAAGTCGTGATACTGTTTGATGCGGTCCATAATGGGCTTCGGTGCGATAGCGTAGCCGAGACGCCAGCCGGTAATGGAATAGGTTTTGGACAGGCTCGAACAGCTGACCGTCCGCTCCCACATGCCAGGCAGACTGTTCATGTAGATATGCTTGTGTCCATCATAGACGATATGCTCGTAGACCTCGTCCATGATGGCAAACGCATCATACTTGATGCAGAGTTCCGAAATCAGTTTCAGTTCGTCGTAGGTGAAGACTTTGCCGGATGGATTCGACGGATTGCAGATCAAAATGGCCTTCGCGCCTTGCTTGAAAGCGTCTTCCAGCACATTTGCATCGAAGTTGAATTCTGGCGGTACCAGCGGAACGAAAACCGGCTCACAGTCAGCCATGATGGCCTGCGCGCGGTAATTCTCAAAATACGGGGAGAACATGATGATCTTGTCACCCGGATTGGTCAGGGCAAAGATTGTATCGACCATGGCTTCTGTCGAGCCGATGGTTACGACCATATCGGTATCCGGGTCGAGTGCGCGTCCCATGAAGCGCCCAGCTTTGCGGGCCAGTGCCTGACGGAAGTTCGGTGCGCCCATCGTGATGGGGTACTGGTGCGGGCCTAGCGCGCTGACCTCGGCGAGCCGGTCAGTAAGTGCCTTGGGCGGGTCAAAATCAGGGAAGCCCTGTGCCAAATTGATCGCGCCGCACGCAAGACTCACGCGTGTCATGCGGCGAATAACGGAGTCGGTGAATAATTTGTTTTTTCTGCTCATTTCCTGCATGGTTGGTTCCTGCCTTTCTCAATCTGCTGAGACAATGCCGAGCGTTGCGGCGTCGGCGAGTTGAATGCCGTTCGCAGCCAGCAGCGAAGAAACTGCCGCCGGATCTGCAACTCGGAGGATCATATAGGCCATCCCATTCGACTGGCCAAAGATCGAATACATATATTGAATGTCAATGCTGTTTTTTGCGAGCAGCTGTAAAAGCATACTCAGTCCGCCCGGCTCATCCGATACGCCGACTGCAATAACATCGCTTGAGGAGAAGATAAAACCGTTTTCGCGCAGCACGCGGCAGGCTTCCGGTTCGTGGCTGGCGATGAGGCGCAGCACACCGTAGTCGCTCGTCTCAGCAATGTTGATCGCGCGCAGATCAATGCCGTTTTTGGCCAGCAGAGCCGTGATCTCAGCCAGCTGACCAGCCCGGTTTTCCAAAAATACGGAAATCTGATGAATTGCCATAGCTTCTGCCTCCTTAGATTCTGCGCTTGTCGATGACGCGGATAGCCTTTCCTTCACTGCGTGCAATCGATTTTGGGGAAACAAGATGCACCTGCACGAAAATGCCGAGCATCGCTTTGAGCGCGGCGACAAGGCTCTTCTCGCGCTGCGTGATCTCAGCCAGCGAGTCGGAAAAGTGCTCCGACGTCATCTCGACGAGCACATCCAGCGTGTCGGAGTTGCTGACGCGGTCAACCACGATCTGATAATTGGACGTATACCCCTGCTCCAGCAGCACCGTCTCAATCTGCGACGGGAAGACGTTCACGCCCTTGACAATCAGCATATCGTCGCTGCGGCCCATGGGTTTGCACATCTTGATATGTGTCCGACCGCAAGAACACTTCTCGTGCCGAAGAATGCAGATATCGCGTGTCCGGTAGCGCAGCAGCGGGAAAGCCTGCTTCGTAATCGAGGTGAACACCAGTTCACCTTGCGTTCCTTCCGGAAGCACTTCGCCGGTGTCTGGGTCGATAATTTCTGCGATAAAATGATCTTCGTTGATGTGCATGCCGGTCTGTGCGCTGCACTCATACGCCACACCCGGGCCGGAAAGTTCAGTCAGACCGTAAATATCATATGCTTTGATACCGAGACGCTTCTGGATATCCTGCCGCATCTGCGCACTCCATGCCTCCGCACCGAAAATACCGGCCTTCAGATGGATTTTGTTCTGCAGCCCGCGCTCGTGGATGGATTCTGCCAGATACGCAGCGTAGGACGGCGTGCAGCATAAAATGGTCGCTCCGAGATCCTCCATGAACTGCAGCTGACGGTCTGTGTTGCCGGATGACATCGGCAGCGTCAGGCAGCCGAGTTTCTGACTGCCGCCGTTGAGACCGAAACCGCCGGTGAATAGTCCGTAGCCATACGCGACCTGGCATACATCCTCCGGGCCTGCGCCCGCAGCGGCCAGCGCTCTTGCGCAGCAGTCGTCCCAGAGATCAATGTCTTCTTTCGTGTAAAACGCAACGACGCGCTTGCCGGTCGTGCCGGACGTCGAGTGAATGCGGACGCATTTTTCCAGCGGCTCCGCCAGCAGGCCAAACGGATATGCCTCACGCAGATCGGCCTTGCTTAAAAACGGCAGCTTGTAAAGATCGTCCCGGCTTTTGATATCGTCCGGCGCAATGTGTGCCGCCTCCATCTTTGCGCGGTAATAGGGCACATTGTCCCACACATGCCGCACCTGCCGGACAAGCCGCTCATCCTGCCAGTCCCGGATCTGCTCTCGGCTGGCACATTCGATTTCCTTCTGATAATACCGTTCCATGGGTTCTCCTTATGCTTATGCCTCTGCGCCGAGCGCGAAGGCCTTTTTATTGAGTTCGAGGAATTTCGCGGGAACGCTCTTCTCGATCGCGTCCTGCCACTGCTCATCCGTAAAATGGAAATACCGGCTGAGTCGGCCCAACAATACAAGATTGACAGCCTTGGACGAACCTGCCCTGAGTGCAAGTCCCAGTGCGTCCATCGCATCAAGTCGGATGGGAAGCGCCGATAGCTTTGCTTCCAGCGTCTTCGGATAGTCTGCTGTGCCGGTAATGACCGGCATAGGGTTGATCCTCTGCGTATTGGTCAGCAAAACGCCGTCTTTTTTCAAATATTCGACCCATCTGGCTGCTTCAAGCAGTTCAAATGAGAGAATGAAATCGGCTTCACCCTTATCGATGATCGGGGAGTAGACTTTATCGCCGTAGCGTACATAGGTCACAACGCTGCCGCCGCGCTGACTCATACCGTGAACTTCGCTGACTTTGACGTCATAGCCGTTTTCCAACAAAATCCGACCCAGAAGCTTGCTGGCCAGCAGCGTACCCTGTCCGCCGACGCCGACGATCATGATGTTTTTCGTTTCCATGACAGTACCTCCTTTTCTCATTCGCCCAGCGCGCCCTTATGGCACAGCTGGCGGCACAGGCCGCAGCCCGTGCAGAGGGTGTTGTCGATTTGTACTTTGCCGCCCATCACGCTGATAGCAGGACAGCCAAGCTTCATGCAGGACTTGCAGCCCACGCATTTTTCGGGCTTTGCCTCAATGGGGCCGGGGTGCTTGACGTATTTGAGCAGGGCACACGGACGGCGGGAGATAATAACCGACGGTTCATTTGCGGCAAGTTCCTCTTTGACCGCTTTGTCGCAGGCAGCAAGATCATACGGATCAACGATCTGCACACGCCGGATGCCAACGGCATGGCACAGGGCTTCCAAATCGATTTTCGTGCACGGATCTCCCTTGAGATTGAAGCCGGTCGTCGGATTCTGCTGGTGTCCGGTCATGCCAGTGATGGAGTTGTCAAGGATGATCACGGTTGAGGTTGATTCGTTGTATGCAATGTTAATGAGTCCGGTCACGCCGGAGTGCATAAACGTTGAATCGCCGATGACAGCGACGGTGCGCGCCGCATTCTTTTCGCCGGAAGCCTTATTAAACCCGTGCAGGCCAGAGACGGATGCACCCATGCAGAGCGTCGTGTCGATTGCCTGTAATGGCGCGGCAGCACCCAGCGTATAGCAGCCGATGTCTCCAAGTACCGTCAGCTTGTTCTTTTTCAGCGTATAGAACAGGCCCCGATGCGGACAGCCAGCGCACATGACAGGCGGTCTGGCCGGAATCGCTTCGTTCAGCTTGCTTCCGGTATGGACAGCCATGCCAAGCTTTTCTGCAATATCATTCTGGCTGAACTCACCGATGCAGCCGAACAGGTCTTTGCCTGAAACATTCTGTACGCCGATGGAACGGCAATGGGTTTCGATGATCCCATCCAGTTCTTCCACAACAATTACACGCGCTACGCTCTGCGCAAACGCGCGAATCTTTTCGACTGGCAGGGGATTGACCATGCCGAGTTTCAGAACAGGATACCGGCTGCCGCAGACTTCCTTGACGTACTGATAGCTGGTCGAGGATGCGATCAGACCGATGGAGCGGTCGGAACCGTCTTCCATGCGGTTGATCTCCGCTGTCTCGGCCCATGCCTGCAAGGCAAGCGTCCGCTGCTCCACAATGGGGTGCCGTGCCTTAGCGCAGGCAGGCATCATGACGAATTTGGCGATGTTTTTTTCATAGGGGACAGGCGTAACTTCCTGCCGTGCGGACGGTTCTACTACGCTCTGCGAATGCGCAACGCGGGTACACATTTTAAGAAGAACTGGCGTGTCGAACTTTTCAGAGACTTCATAGGCCAGTTTTGCAAATGCCAGCGATTCTGCCGCATCCGACGGCTCGAACATCGGAAGCTTTGCTGCAATGGCATAATGGCGCGAATCCTGCTCGTTCTGCGACGAGTGCATGCCCGCATCGTCCGCTACACCGATGACAAGACCGCTGCGCACGCCGGTATAGGACAACGTAAACAGCGGATCGGCTGCGACATTCAGCCCGACATGCTTCATGCCGCAGAAGCTGCGGTAGCCAGCCAGACTTGCGCCGAACGCCGCCTCCATCGCTACCTTTTCGTTAGGCGCCCATTCTGCGTAAATTTCCGGATATTTGGCCGCGCATTCCGTGATCTCCGTGCTGGGTGTGCCGGGATAGCTGGAGACAAAGCTGCATCCGGCCTCGTACAGGCCGCGCGCGGCAGCCTCGTTGCCGAGCATCAGGGTTTTCATCGAGATTCCTCCTGTTCGCGGCTCAGCCGCATGAAAATTATCATTATATTTTAATCATTTCGACTGCATTCGTCAAGCTTGGGAAGGTTATGCCTTTGTCTGCTCCTCCACGAGCCTGCCACCGCAGTAGATCTGCCGCAGAACGGGCTTTTCGATTTTCCCCGTCGGGTTGCGCGGGACTTTTGCGAAGATCACGCGGCGCGGGCGCTTATAGCGCGGCAGCTCCCGGCAGAAGTCCTGAATTTCCGTCTCCGTGCAGTCTGCGCCGTCCTTCAGCTCAATAATTGCCGCTGCAATCTCGCCCAACCGCTGATCCGGCAGGCCGATCACTGCCACGTCCTTGATTTTCTCATTTCTGCGCAGGAAATCTTCGATTTGTACGGGATAGAGATTTTCGCCGCCGGAAATGATGACGTCCTTCTTGCGGTCAACCAGATAAATGAACCCGTCCTTGTCCTCACGGGCCATGTCGCCCGTCCAGAGCCAGTCTCCGTGCAGGATCTCGGCAGTCGCCTCCGGGTTTTTATAATAGCATTTCATGACGCCGGGTCCCTTGACGGCAAGCTCGCCGATCTCGCCGGGCGCAACATCGTTCCCTCGCTCGTCAAGAATGCGTGTCTGCCAGAGATAGCCTGCCTTACCGATTGCGCCGATTTTTTCAATGTTATCCACGCCTAGATGCACGCAACCGGGGCCGATAGACTCGCTCAGGCCGTAATTCGTATCATATTTGTGATGCGGGAAATATTTGAGCCAACGCTTGATGAGACTAGGCGGAACCGGCTGCGCGCCGATGTGCATGAGCCGCCACTGGTCGAGCAGATAGTGCTCAAGATTGACGCGCCCGGATTCAATGGCGTCCAGAATATCCTGCGCCCAGGGGACCAGCAGCCAGACGATGGTGCATTTTTCTTCTGTGACTGTACGAAGAATCCACTCCGGCTTTACGCCGCGCAGCAACACGGCCTTGCTCCCGGAAATGAGGCTTCCGAACCAGTGCATTTTCGCCCCTGTATGATAGAGTGGCGGAATACAAAGAAACACGTCCTCTTTTGTTTGCCCGTGGTGATGCTGCTCGGTTATGCAGGAACAGACAAGTGCCTTGTGCCGGTGCAGGATTGCTTTTGGAAAGCCGGTCGTGCCGGAGGAAAAATAGATTGCTGCATCGTCGTTTTCGTCCAGCGCGACAGGCGGGACGCTTGATGAGCAGAAGCCCATGAGTCTGCGGCAGTCCTCAGCGTAGTCTGGCACATTCCGCCCCACAAACAGCCGAAGCTTTACGCGCGTCAGGCTTTCCTGGATTGAATCGAGACGCGAAGTAAATTCCGGCCCAAAGACCAAAACCTCCACGTCTGCCAGATCGAGACAGTAGGAAATTTCATCGGACGCATACCGGAAGTTGAGCGGAACGGCAATACAACCTGCCTTGAGAATGCCAAAATAGATTGGCAGCCACTCCAGACAGTTCATCAGCAAAATGCCGACCTTGGTGCTGCGTCTGACATTCCGGCTCAGAAGAAAGTTGGCGAACCGGTTTGCACGCCGGTCAAAATCTCGCCACGACAATTCGCGCCGGTACGGTGCGTCGGGCTGTGCCTCGGCGATGAGGCTTGCTTCGCGCCAGGTGACGGCACTGTCGCGCTCTTCCGACGGGTTGACCTCGACTAGCGCGATATCAGACCCGTAAAGTCTTGCGTTCCGTTCCAGAAAATCTGTAATGACCATACAAAATCCTCCTTTGCAGCGGATCACAGATAAAAGAAAACGCCCGCTGCACATTCCGAAAAAGTGCAGAGGACGAGAAGTTCCCGTGGTACCACCTCTATTTACCGCTTATGCGGCCTCAACGGGGCACTGTCATGCCCACTGCGCGTTATCGGGCGCACCCGTCTCCGCCTACTTGCGGACAGAACCGCGTTCGGGAAGCTGCTCAGAAAGGTATTCCGCCCGGACGCCTGTGCTGCCTTGCACCAAACGGCAGTTCTCTGAACAGGAGGAAACGGGGCGTACTTGGTTTCATCATGGCATTCAACATGTCAAACTTTAACACATTTTGTCGGTGAAGTCAAGTGTTTGACACGATTTTTGAGGATTCTTCCAAATGTTGACGAACCGACAGGGAAAGGCCGGATTTCACTTGCATTGCAGCAGATAAGACGGTATAATAGCAGTGAGATACAACAAACAGATTTTACATACCGCCTCCGGGCGGGCTTCAGCACAGAAGAAAGAGAGGAGTTCAGCATGCAGAAGCTGGCAGCTTTTTTAAAACGGTTCCATTCCGGCCCTGCAGCAGATGCCTACGAATACCTCGGCTGCCATATGCACGAGGACGGCGAGGGTTATGTGTTCCGTGTTTGGGCGCCGCATGCGCAGGCGGTATGCGTTGTCGGCGACTTTAATTTCTGGAATACGGAAGACCTTCCGATGCGGAAAATCTCGGATGGTGTGTGGGAGGCTGTTTCTGTCTACGCAAAGGCCGGACAGGCGTATAAATACTGCGTGACCGGGCCAGACGGCCGCATGGTCTACAAGACCGACCCCTATGGAAACCGCTGCCGCGCCCTACCAGACACCTCCAGCATGATTGATCCGCTGGACGGCTTTGAGTGGCACGATGCGCTCTACCGCACCAGAGCAGCCAGACAGTCTGCAATCAAGCGCCCGGTCAATATCTATGAGGTTCACGCTGGCTCCTGGAAACGGCACGAGGACGGCAGCTATCTCAATTATGAAGAATTGGCTGCAGAACTTGTTCCCTATGTCAAAGACATGGGATATACGCATATTGAATTGCTTCCTATTATGGAATATCCCTACGATCCTTCGTGGGGCTATCAGATCACCTGCTATTTTGCACCGACGCACCGCTACGGGACACCGAAGCAATTTATGCAGTTTGTCGATGCCTGTCACAAAGCTGGGCTCGGCGTTATTCTCGACTGGGTGCCTGCTCATTTTCCAAAGGATGAAAACGGCTTGTTTGAGTTTGATGGAACCTGCTGCTACGAGCTTTCCGACCCGATGATGAATGAGCACCCGGACTGGACAACCCGCATTTACGATTACGGCAAGCCCGAGGTACAGTCCTTCCTCATTTCCAACGTATGTTACTGGCTTCGTTATTTTCATGTCGACGGAATTCGAGTCGATGCAGTTGCGTCCATGCTGTATCTGGACTATAATCGCAGACAGTTCAAGCCCAATAAATTTGGAGGCCGGGAGAATCTCGAAGCGATTGATTTTTTGCGCAAACTCAACGAGGCGGCGTTCCAGACCAATCCTGCGGTCATGATGATCGCCGAGGAATCTACGGCTTTTCCGCTGATTACCAAACCAGATTATGACGGCGGTCTTGGCTTCCTGTTCAAGTGGAACATGGGCTGGATGAACGACATGCTCAAATACATGTCGCTCGATCCGCTGTGGAGAAAGGGCGACCATAACGCGCTAACGTTCTCCATGACATATGCCTATTCTGAGAACTTTATCCTGCCGCTCAGCCACGACGAAGTCGTGCACGGCAAATGCTCGCTCGTTAATAAAATGCCGGGCAATTATGACGATAAGTTCAATAATCTGCGCACGTTTTTTGCGTATCAAATCGCGCATCCCGGCAAGAAACTCAATTTCATGGGTAACGAGTTTGCACAGTTTATCGAATGGAACTATACGCAGGGGCTCGACTGGCTGCTTCTCGGCTATGAAAAGCATCAGAAGATGCAGCATTTTGTCCGCACGCTCAACCACTTCTATCTTGAAAACCGCTGCTTCTGGGAAAACGATTCCGACTGGGATGGCTTCCGCTGGCTCTCCTGCGACGACCGCGACAATTCCATCGTCGCTTTCCGTCGTATCAGCCGCAAGGGGCAGGAACTCATCGCCGTGTGCAATTTCTGCCCGGTGCTGCGGGAAAGTTATCGCCTGCCGCTGCCGAAGGCCGGATGGTATCAGCCGGTTCTCAATACTGACGACGCACAGTTTGGCGGCTTCGACTTCCAGCCTGCACCTGTTCACGCGGAAAAGGACAAGCAGCCGCAAGGCGAATACGCCTACAGCGGCGCGTTCCGCGTCCCACCGATGAGTGTATGTTTTTATAAGCATGTTAGAAATAAACCGGAGAAATAAAACAGGAACAAAGGAAATAAAACAGGAGGAGATCCAGCTATGCAATTCCAGAAAAAACGTTGTGTTGCCATGCTCCTGGCAGGTGGTCAGGGCAGCCGTCTGATGGTCCTGACGGAAAACACGGCCAAGCCTGCCGTCCCGTTCGGCGGCAAGTACCGCATCATTGATTTCCCACTTTCCAACTGCGTAAACTCCAAAATCGATACGGTCGGCATCCTGACACAGTATCAGCCGCTTGAACTGAACGAGTACATCGGCAACGGTCAGCCGTGGGGCCTGAACTCTTCGCACGGTGGCGTGCAGGTTCTGCCGCCCTATGCCAAGAGCAAGAATTCCGAGTGGTATAAGGGTACGGCCAACGCCATCTATCAAAATATCCCTTTTATTGAGCGCTATAACCCCGATAACGTGCTGATCCTGTCCGGCGACCACATCTATAAGATGGACTATGCTGCTATGCTTCGTTTCCACGAGCAGCATGATTCAGACTGTACCATCGCCGTGCGTGAGGTCCCGCTCAAGGAAGCGTCCCGCTTCGGTATCATGAATACACGCGAGGATGGCTCTATCTATGAATTTGAAGAGAAGCCCAAGAAGCCCAAGAGCACCAACGCATCCATGGGCATCTACGTCTTCAAGTGGAGTGTCCTGAAAGCTTTCCTAGAGGCGGACGAGGCCGACCGTACCAGCGAAAATGACTTCGGAAAAAATGTCATTCCTGCCATTCTGAACGCGGGCCATAAGCTTTTTGCCTATCGTTTTGAGGGCTATTGGAAGGATGTCGGCACGATCTCCAGTCTCTGGGAGGCCAACATGGATCTGCTCGGCAAGCATCCGGCGTTTGACATTTACGGTACTGCCGGTCATAAGATTTATGCCAGAAATCAGGCAATGCCGTCAAGCTATATTGCAAAATCTGCCGAGATTCGGGAAAGTTTCGTCGCTGAGGGCTGCAACATTGAGGGCTGCATTACGCACTCCATTATCTCCACTGGCTGCACTGTCGGCAAGGGAGTGGAAATTACCGACAGCGTGATCATGCCGGACGTAACCATCGAAAACGGTGCGGTTGTCCGCAGCGCCATCATCGCCGAGGGCTGCCATATCAAGGCCGGCGCCCGCGTGGGCGATTACGTTGAGGGCGAGGAACGGAAGATCAGCGTGATTGGCAAGGATAAGACCATCGCCGAGGGCACCGTGATCGATGCCGGCGCGATTGTATAAGTAAGAGAGAGGGGGATACGAACATGGAAGCAATGGGCATTATTTTCTCCAATATCTATGACAGCAGCATGGGTGAGTTAACCCGTGAGCGGACTTCGGCCTCTATCCCGTTCGGCAGCCGCTATCGTCAGATTGACTTTGCCCTGTCCAATATGGCAAACTCCAAGATCAGCAACATCGGCATTGTCACAAAATATAATTATCAGTCTCTGATGGATCATCTCGGCAACTGCGAGGAGTGGGATCTCAAACTGGGCGAGGGCGTCCGGTTTTTGCCCCCGTATGCCACCGGTCATACCGGGGCATACCGCGGTAAGCTTGAGGCGCTTCAGACCGCCATGCCGGTTCTCGGCCGCTGCGACGCTGAGTATGTCGTGCTGTCCGATACAACTGTCCTCTGCGCAATCAATTTTGCAGCGGTCCTCGAAGAGCATATTGCTTCCGGCTGTGATATCACAGTCATCGCCAAAGCAGGCCGCGCCAACGGCAAGACACGTCAGCCGCTGGCTGTTAAGCTTGGAGACGACGGTAAGATTGTCGATTTGGCTGTTGACTATTGTGCGCCGGAGGACTATCTGGTCGGCATGAGCATGTTCATCATGCGCCGTGATAAACTCATTCAGGTCATCCGCGAGATGGTCCCGCACGGAAAATACCATCTCGAACGGGATTTCATCCTGCCGGAGTACAACGCGGGCAATCTGAAGGTCAATGTCTATCCGTTCCATAACGTCGCCCTGTTCAATCAGAGCGTGGACGAGTATTTTGTCAATAACATGAAGCTGCTCGACGCTGATGTGCGCCGCAGCCTCTTCCGCAGCGAGATCCCCATTTATACGAAGGTTCGAGACGCTGTCCCGACGCTGTTCGGCTACCACGGACAGGCGGCAAACTGCCTGATTGCCGATGGCTGCCATCTGTTCGGCAAGGCGGAAAACTCTGTGATCTTCCGTGAGGTTGACATTGAAGACGGCGCAGAGGTTCGAGATTCGATTGTTATGCAGGGAAGCAAAATCGGCACGGGTGCATCGATTCGATACTGCATTCTTGATAAAAATGTCACTATCCGTCCGGGCACGAAGCTGCTCGGCTCGATTGACCACCCGCTTGTGGTCGATAAAGGAGATACCGTATGAAAATCGCAGTAGTTGCCTCTGAGGCTGCGCCGTTCGTCAAGACTGGCGGCCTCGGCGACGTGATGCAGGCACTCCCGCTTGCACTTTCCAAGCAGAAAAACACCTATGTCAGCCTGTTTGTCCCGTATTACAGCCAGATCAAATATTCCGGCAAGTGGCAGACAGAATTTTTAGGCGCGTTTGATGTTCCGCTTGCATGGCGGCGGGAATATGTCGGTATTTTCCGCTTCAAGACCCGCCGCAAGAAGCTTCAGATCTATTTCATCGATAACGAGCATTATTTCAACCGCGGCGGCATTTACGGCTTTGCCGATGACGGCGAGCGCTACGCCTATTTCAGCAAGGCTGTCCTTGCGGCGATGAACTATCTCGAATTCCGGCCCGACGTCGTCAGTTGCCACGACTGGCAGGCGGCTCTCATCCCGCTGCTGCTGAAGACGGAATACCGCGGCTGTTTCCCAGATACGAAGAGCGTGTTCACCATCCATAATATCGAATATCAGGGCAAGTGTAATCTGCAGTTCAACTATGACGTGCTGGGCCTTGGCGCAGGCTGCGACGAGATTCTCCGCTTTGACGACTGCACGAACTTTATGAAGTCTGCCATCGTCACAGCTGACCGTGTGACGACCGTTTCCGAGACCTATGCACAGGAACTGCGCTACCCATACTATTCCCACGGGCTTGACGGTGTACTGCAAAACAGAGGCTCTGACTTTTCTGGTATCACCAACGGCATTGATATGCAAGTGTTTGACCCTGCAAAGATGGACTCTATCGCGCAGAATTATACCGCAAAGACACTCCGCGAAGGCAAGACAACCAATAAGCTTGCGCTTCAGCAGCGCGTTGGTCTGCCGGAGGATCAGGATGTGGCTGTTCTGGCGATGGTCACACGTCTGGTCGGGCACAAAGGCATCGATCTTCTATGCTACATTGCCGAGCGCCTGATCCAGCGACGCATCCAGCTTGTCATCATCGGTACAGGTGAGGAGAAGTACGAATGGTACTTAAACACCCTGCGCGACCGGTTTGGAGACAAGGTTTCTGTTAATCTGCTTTTTGACGGCGGACTTGCAAATCTTGTCTACGCGGCGTCTGACCTGTATCTTATGCCGTCAAAATCCGAACCCTGCGGCCTGTCGCAGCTGATTGCCATGCGTATGGGATCCGTTCCGGTCGTAAACGCAACGGGCGGCCTCAAGGATACGGTCTGGCCGTATAACGAAGCGGATGAAACCGGGCGCGGCTTTACTTTCCAGAGTTACAACGCGGACGATTTTCTTGCTGCCATTGACCGCGCGCTTGCACTATACTATAATGAGCCGGCAAAATGGCTGCGACTCGCTGAAAACGATATGGAAGTCGATTCCAGCTGGGATATCCCGGCACAGAAATACATGGCGCTGTTCCAGAACATTTGCGGACAGTGAGGCAAGCTAAAGACACTTAGATAGAAAAAGGATATATAAGCAATGACAAAAGAGAACCTTCTTCAGCACCTGCAGGAATGCTGTGACCGGATGTTTGGCTGTTCACTCGAAATGGCGACGGAAAAGCAGGTCTACCGCGCTGTATGCGTCGCTGTGCGTGAACTTCTGGAGGATGACCGCCGTGCGTTTGTCGAACAGACGCGTGCAGAACAGCGCAAACAGGTCTATTACATGTCGATGGAATTTCTGGTCGGCACGAGTCTGCGCAACAACCTGTACAACATGGGTCTTCTGGAGCCAGCAGGGGAGATCCTGCATGATCTCGGTTTCAGTCTGGAAAGCCTCTGCGCACTTGAACCGGACGCAGGACTTGGCAACGGCGGTTTGGGCCGTTTGGCCTCCTGCTATATGGATGCGGCGACCGGCCTGAATTATCCTGTAACCGGTTTCTCCATCCGCTATGAATTTGGCATCTTCCGTCAGAAGATCGTAGACGGCTGGCAGATGGAGTTCCCGGACAACTGGCTCGAAATGGGCGATGTGTGGCTGCATACCCGCAAGGACGACGCTGTGGAGGTTCGTTTCGGCGGGCAAGTGCATGAGTGGATGGACGGCGACAAGTTCAAAACTGCCCAGACCGGCTATCAGTCTGTCATTGCTGTGCCCCACGATCTGTACATTTCCGGTTACGGCTCAAAAGCAGTCAACAAGCTGACCCTATGGAGCGCCAGTATGCCGCAAAGCTTTGACATGAATGCGTTCTCACGCGGCGATTATGTCCGCGCGCTTGAGCAGAACACCATGGCTGAGGCGATTTCAAAGGTTCTCTATCCGGCGGACGACCATATCAACGGCAAGCGCCTGCGCCTGCGCCAGCAGTATCTGTTGGTGTCTAGTTCGTTGCAGTCGATTTTGAATGAGCATCTGAAAAATTACCATACACTTGATAATCTGGCCGATAAGGTCGCTGTGCATATCAACGATACACACCCGGCACTCTGTGTGCCCGAACTTATGCGGCTACTGGTTGACGAGCACGACTACGGCTGGGAACGCGCGTGGGAGATCACCTGTGCGACGCTTTCCTATACCAACCATACCGTCATGGCCGAGGCGCTTGAGCGTTGGCCGGTCGATCTATTCCGGGAGCAGCTGCCGCGCATTTACGCCGTCTGCCAGGAGATCAATCGCCGCCTTATGGAAAAGCTGCACTGCGTCTACCCAAACGATCCTGGCAAGTGGGACTACATGGCCGCTGTTACGAACAGCGAGGTTCGCATGGCGAATTTGTGTTTGGCCTGCTGCCATAAGATCAACGGCGTTTCACAGCTGCACACGGAGATTCTTGAAAAAACCATTTTCCGGGATTATTACAATCTCGATCACAGCCGCTTCCTGAACATCACCAACGGCATCGCGTACCGCCGCTGGCTGTGCCAGTCGAACCCGGCGCTGACCGGCTATCTGCAATCCCTCATCGGCGACGGCTTCCTGAAGGATGCGAATGCACTCGAGGCGCTGCTCCAATACCGCGACAATGCGGATGTTTTGGAAAATCTGCAGGCCATCAAGCGCAAGAATAAGGTACGCCTTGCCGCCTATATTGCGGAGCACAACGGCATCAACGTTGACCCGGATTCGATCTTCGATGTGCAGGTTAAGCGCCTGCATGAATATAAGCGCCAGCTGCTGAATGTTCTGCATATCCTGACGCTTTACAATGACATCAAGGATCACCCGGAAAAGCCGGTCTACCCGCAGACGTTTATCTTTGCAGCCAAGGCCTCCGCTGGCTATTATCTGGCCAAGCAGATCATTTCGCTTATTGTCGCCGTTTCCAATCTAGTGAACTCCGACCCGCAGGTGCAGAACAAGCTCAAGGTGGTCTTCATCGAAGACTATAAAGTCTCGCTGGCGGAGATCATTATCCCCGCGGCCGATCTGTCCGAGCAGATCTCTGTTGCGGGTAAGGAAGCCTCCGGCACCAGCAATATGAAGCTGATGATCAACGGTGCGGTCACGCTCGGCACGCTCGACGGCGCGAACGTCGAGATCCGCGAACGCGTGGGTGATGAAAACATGTTCCTGTTCGGCATGACGGCTGACGAGGTACAGGCGCTCTGGCAGCGCGGCTATGATCCGCGCCAGTTCCTGACGCCGGAACTTGACAGAGTCCTGCAAATGCTGACCTCCGGCGTGCTGGGGCAGCGCTTCGATGATGTTGCCGCTTCGCTCCTGACACCGCGCTTCGGCGCAGCGGATAGCTACATGACTGTCGCGGACTTTGCAAGTTATAAGGCTGCTAAGGCGCATGCAGTCGAGATCTATCAGGATCGCACCCGCTTTGCAAAAATGTCTCTCACGAACATTGCCAGAGCCGGTATTTTCTCCTCTGACCGCTCGGTCAAGCAGTATGCCAAGGAAATCTGGAATCTGTAATTCCCGCAGAAAATATTCTGAAGGGGCCGACAAGGAGCGTCGGCCCCTTCCCTGATGAAATGGACGGTACGCCACATGAGAATTCTATTCGACAGCAAGCTTTCACAGTTCAAAACGCCCTTCGGAACGCTCAAAAAGCAGGAGGTCTGCACGCTGCACATCATGATCCCGTGCTCCTGCCGTACAACGGCGGTCTGCCTCGTTTTGCAGGCGGAAAACGGTGCGGAACTGCGCCGTGTCCCGTTTGCAAAGCAGTTGGACGATACGCTCTACGATACCTGGGGCGGGGAACTGACGATTTCCAATGCCGGACTGTATTTCTATTACTTCCATATCACCACGCAGGACGGCGCGTTCCGCCTGTTCAAGCAGGGCGAAAGCGACACGAACATGGAAGACGGCGGCCTCTGGCAGCTCAGTGTCCTGGAGGACAAATTTCCCGTCCCGGATGACTGTGCGGGCGCGGTCATGTATCAGATCTTCCCAGATCGTTTTTATCAGGCCGGAGCCTGTGATCTGGCCGGGAAGATCGAGCCATACTGGGTGCATGAGAACAAGGACGATGTGCCGGTCTATCTGCCGGATGCCAACGGCGAGGTTCTCAATAATGACTTTTACGGCGGAAATCTGAACGGTATCCGCGAAAAGCTGCCGTATCTGCATGAACTCGGTGTCGAACTCCTATACCTCAATCCGATTTTCTATGCATGGTCGACGCACCGGTACGATACCTGCGATTACAAGCGCATTGACCCCATGCTCGGTACAGAGGAGGATTTCCGCGCGCTCTGCAACGCGGCGCATGCGCTGGGGATGAAGGTCATTCTCGACGGCGTATTCAGCCACGTCGGCAGCCGCAGCGCCTATTTCCAGCAGGCAATTCACGACCCGGCCTCGCCATACCGCGGCTGGTTCCGGTTCAAGCAGTATCCGAATGTTTACGACAGCTGGTGGGGGATCACGACGCTGCCGTGCGTCGATAAGATGAACCCGGATTATATGGACTATATCATTGACAGTGACGACAGTGTCGTCGTCCGCTGGCTGATGCTTGGCGCGGACGGCTGGCGGCTGGACGTTGTCGACGAGCTGCCGGACGCATTTCTGGCGCGTCTGCGTGCGCGTATCCGTCAGGTCAAGCCGGACGCGCTTCTTATTGGTGAGGTCTGGGAGGATGCGTCCAACAAAATTGCATATGACTGCCGCCGCCGATATTTTACCGACCGGCAGTTGGATTCTGTTATGAATTACCCATGGCAGAAGGCTATCCTCCGCTTTGTGCGCGGCGAGGACGACGGGACAGGGCTCGGCGCGTCTATCCGCACGATCGCGGAGAATTATCCGCCCGATGTGCTGCAAACTGTGATGAATATTCTGTCCACGCACGACACCCCGCGCGCCATCAACGCGATTCTCGACCCGCGCGACGGCGACCGCGCGGAGCTGGCCCGGCGGCACTTTACAGCGGAGCAGCTTGCAGAAGGGAAAAAACGCCTTAAAATGGCGGCGTTTCTGCAGTTCATGCTTCCCGGTATGCCGTGCATCTATTACGGTGACGAGGCGGGCATGACCGGCTACCGCGACCCGTTCAACCGCGCATATTATCCGTGGGGCAGGGAAGACGGAAATCTGGTTTCATTCTATCAATCGCTGGCGCGTGTTAAAAAAAGCACGCCCGCTTTGCGGCGCGGTACAGTTCTTGTATTGGAAGCAGGCGGCGGACGGCTGATGCTCCTGCGGCAGTACAAGGGCAAAAACGTGGCGGTTTGCTGCAATCGCTCGGAAAATCCATGGACGCTTCCGCATAGCGGAACGATCCTCCTTGGCGGTGGCATCGCCGAATATACCGGCGAAACCCTCACCCTTGGGCAGAATGGATTCTGCGCCATGGAGCGTAAATAAAAAGAATTATAACAGGAAAGAGGCGCTGATATGCAAATATCAGCGCCTCTTTCTGTATGTAGTTCTAAGAATGTTTTTAAGATTCTACCGTTAAATTCCGCAGCCAAATATATTTTTTGTATCTTGGCAGTAAAAACGGGAATTTGACGATCTCATCGGCACACATGACCATATAAACGACCATGACCGGCCAGCGGAACACAAAGCAGCCCAAAGCAGAGATCGGAAGCGCCAGGCACCACGTTGCAATCAATACGCTGACCGCATCGTATTTTGCATCTCCGCCTGCCGGAAAAACGCCGCATGTAAAGATTGCGTTGAACGAGTACGCAAACATGTAGAGCACATTGTATGCAAGCATTTGAATCAGATAATGCTTTGCGGCTGGCTCCAGAACATAGAAGTGATAGATCAGTGGGCCGATAACGCACAGCAGAGTTGCATTTGCAAAGCCGCAGAGAAGCGCGATGATCCAGAAGCGCTTGCCATATTCCTTTGCCTTCTCAAACAGGTTCTGCCCCAGAAGTGTGCCGAGCATGACGCCGGCGCCGTTGGCAAAGCCTTGGCTCAGACACTGGATCAGGCTTGTTGCCACATTCGTGACTGAATAGGCGGCAGTAGCATCTGTTCCCATGTGGCCGATAATGACCGAGTGCGCGACAATGCTGAGGCCCCAACTCAGGGAACTTGCCAGCATCGGAAATGCGATGCGTAGCATATCCTTTTCCAGACGGGGCGAGAAAAAGCGAAGACTCCGACTATTGGGGTGAATGCGTCCCTTTTGATAAGAGGCTGCGACACACCAGCAAAGAGCAATTACCTCAACTGCAATCGTAGAATAGGCGGAACCGTTTGCGCCCAGCGCCGGGAGTTTGCCCGCGCCGTAGATTAGAAAATAATCTGCGGTCATGTCCACCACGACGGTAACAGCGGAGATCCAAACGCTGACTTTGGCTCTGCCATCAACTTTCATCAGCATCAGATAGCACTGTGAGGCGCCCTGAAATAAATAAGAAAAGCTGACGATGCGCAGATAGCTTGCGCCAATGGCAATCAAGTCCTGCTCGTCCGTAAATACGGTCATAAGGTGTTCCGGAAGAAAGAATGCCAGCAAGAAGAAAATAACGGTCAGTACCAGTACATAACGCAGCGCCATGCTCAGCAGGTTCCGTACAGTGTCAAAATCGCCTTTTCCATAATACTGTGCGACCAGCACGCCTATCGCGCCAACAATCGCGCCAATAAAAAGGGAAAGCACAAAGGATACCTGATTGGCAAGCGACACAGCGGCAATGGATTCTTGTGTCAGTCGGCCGAGCATCAAGGCGTCTGACGCGCCAACCAGCGCGTTCAAAAGCCACTGCAGTGCAAAGGGAATCGCCAGAGACATCAATTCCTTGCGGAACTGCTTGTCTGCATGCATACAAATACTCCTCATAGCATTTTCTCCGATCAAATATGATCGATAGCTGGCTTCAAATCTGGGCCTGACGCAGGAGAAAGATTGTCTTCGCGCAAATCGTCCACATCAATGAGCACCTTCATAGTCTTTTCGCGGTTTTCATCAATATAGACATAGGCATCATGGAAAGCACGGAACGGGAAGTGACGGCTCATCAGCGGCTTCAGCTGAACTAGACCCTTATGTACGAACGAAATGGCATCGACATAATCCTCATGGCGATACATCATCGTCGTATTGAGGTCCAATTCATGGTCGTTCAGAACAGCCAAATCAACAGAGGCCATTTTTGCAAAAACGGCCACAAGAATGATTGTGCTGCCCTTGCGTGCATACCGGATAGCCTGCCCCATGGTAACGTCATTTCCGGCACAGTCATAAATAACATCTGCTTTATCTGCTCCAAAGGCAGCAATCAGTGCATCGCCAAAGTTGCTGTTGGCTGTGTTGACGGTGAAGTCTGCGCCGACCGATTTTGCAACGGACAGACGGTAATCTGATACGTCGGTAATCAGCACCTGACGCGCACCGAGTGCCTTCACTGACTGCGCGAGAAGGATTCCGATTGGCCCAGCACCAAGTATGGCGACATTTGCACCCTGAATATCTGCAAATTGCTTTGCTGCGTGGACTGTAACTGCAAGCGGCTCAATCATTGCGCCCTCGTCATAACTCACATCATCGGGCAGTAGATCGACTTTTGCGGCATCTACGGCAAAGTATGTGCTGCATGCACCGGTTGTCTGAAAGCCCATAACCTTCAACTCGTCGCAGAGGTTGTACTTTCCGTGTCTGCAGGGGTAGCATTTTCCACAAAATACCTGAGGCTCGATGGTGACGCGCTGTCCAACCGTGAAGTCACTGACATCTGCACCAAGGGCGACAATCTGACCGGACAACTCATGGCCTTGCGTAATGGGGTAGGAGGTAAAAGGGTGCATGCCATGGTAAACATGAATATCGCTTCCGCAGATGCCGACCCGTTTGACTTCAATCAGTACCTGACCACGCTGTGGCTGCGGTACAGGAACAGTTCGGAATGTGATTTTTCGCGGAGCCTCCATCACCTGCTGGAGCATGGTGCTTTTCATAATACAATTCCTTTCAGTCGTCCTGAGACGGTTTTACAAGAACCTTGATCGATTCGCTGCCCATCTGGCAGAGAATCGCCTCTTCAAGGTGTTCGGGATCAAACGTATGGGTTATCAGTTTTTTGAGTTCCAGTCTTCCCGCGGCAATCAGATCAACTGCGCGCTGGTGCGTATCCGGGTTGATGATCGAACCGTGGATGTGCAGTTCTTTTTTATAGATGTCCATCAAGGGGAGGGGAATGGTGGAGCCGACCTTCGGTACACTGAACAGAAGAACCGTCCCACCCGGCCCGGCACTTTCGACTGCCTGAAGTGCTGCCTGCGGATTGCCGACGCACTCAATAACGGTGTCGGCGCCGTCCGCGCCAAAAACCTGACGGATCTTTTCAGGAAGACTTTCGTGGATCGGATCAACGACCGCGTCTGCGCCAACCTCTGCTCCGATTTTTCGCCGGACTGCGACAGGCTCACTCAAAAGCACGTTTGCTGCGCCACTCAGCTTGGCCAGCTGCACCATCAAGAGTCCAATCGCGCCGCCTCCGATCACAAGAACGTTGCAGCCGGGGCGGATACCGGCTTGATCAATGCCGTGTATCGCACAGGCAAGCGGTTCGACCATCGCAGCTGCGTCCAAGTCGGCATCCTCCGGCAGCACGAAGCATTGTGTCTGCGGCAGAACGCAGAATTCCGCAAAGCCGCCATTCGTGTTGACACCCAGCGCAAACAGATGCTCACAGTTCTGCTTTCTGCCTTCCCGGCAGGGGCGGCAGATACCGCAGTACATGTTGGGATCCGCCGCGATTTTGTCGCCGGGGCGGCAGGTTGTGACCGCAGAGCCAACTGCGGTCACAATGCCGGAAAACTCATGTCCGAGCACGACCGGCGGCGTGACGGGCGCAGAGCCCGCCTCGCCTTTGTAAATATGAACGTCCGTGCCGCAAACGCCGCACGCGTGTACCCGCATGAGAACATCTGTCGGGGAAAGCGGGCCAAACTGCATGTCGCGCGTTTCAAATTTTCTCGGTGCATCTGCACCGAGAAAATAAGTTCCTTTCATGTTCGCACCCACAGCCTCAGCCTGCCGTCCGGTTTGCACGGTCGAAATCAGCGCAGATTGCGTCGTAAACAGCCTTCTTTTCTTGCTCAGAGCCAGAAAGCTTTGTTGCAAATGTCATGCGCCATGCGTCGCAGAACGGTACCTGCGGCTGGAACACAATCATGAAACTAGAATCCGCGACCGGGTCGCAGCCGGGAATATGCTTTTTCAGGATTGCAATCGCAGCCGGATCAGTGACCAGTTTTGCAATCGGGGTGAACGGCGTAAGGCCGTAGGGATTGACGCATTTGACTTCAACGGAACTGCACAGTGCGATATCACGGCTGGATGTACCGGCAAGGATTTGATATTCGCCGGGCTCTGTGGTCCACTGCTGCTGCTTAACATCATAGCTGGCAAAGTCCTGCTTACTCAGTTCAAATGTGACAGTCTTCTGCTCGCCGGGCTGCAGGAATACCTTTTTCAGAGCCTTGAGTTCCTTAACGGGCTTGTCAAGCGTTGCCTGCACATCGTTGATATAGATCTGAACAACCTCGCTGCCGGCCACGCGGCCGGTATTTTTGACGTTGACGCTGACGTTGATGGTCTTGCCATCCTCCAGGTTTGCCTCCTGCGGAACCTGCAGACCGGACAGCGCAAAACTCGTATAACTCAGACCGAAGCCAAACGGGAACAGCGGCTCAATATGCTTCTTGTCATAGTAGCGATAGCCGACGTAAATGCCTTCGCCGTATGTGACCTCACTGCCTTCTCCCGGGAAGTTGAGGTAGGTCGGCGTATCGGCATAGTGCTTCGGGAAGGTTAGAGGCAGTTTGCCGGACGGGTTCACATCGCCGAAGAGAATATCTGCCGCAGCCTGGCCGCCGCACATACCGGGCAGATACACGCAGAGGATCGCAGAAACTTGATCAACGTACTGTGCGATGTCAATCGGTGCAGCGATATTCAGAACGAGAATGACCTTTTTCTGTGCAGCGGTCGCTTCTGCGATGGCGCGCTCAAGAATCGGACGATCCTCAGGCTCCATCTCCATATCCAGACGATCTGCGCCTTCCTGTCCGTTTGCACCGATGGTAACAACGACGTAATCAGTCTGATCGGTGATCTGTTCAAAGCTGACATGCTTGTCGCCAATCAGTGCGCATGTGCAGTCATACATGTTTGTGCTCAGTTCCGTAGCAACCTCAGCAGAGCCTGCACCGGATTCGCAGAACTTCTTGCTGCGCGCGCCATAGAACGCGACGCTGCTTGCTTTGCTCAGAGGCAGGACACCGTCGTTTTTGAGCAGTGTGATGCCTTCTTTTGCTGCGTCATAGGCAGCGGCAAGCGAATGCTCGCAATCAATGCTGGTGTATCTCCGGCCCTTCAGGATGGGCATTTCCAGCATGATGTTCAGATAGTTTTCACACGCTTCATCGATCTGCGCCATAGAAAGTTCGCCGGATGCTACGGCGGCTTTCAGTTCGCTGATTGCGCGCGGCCCGGGCATGCAGACATCATTGCCGGCCTTTTGTGCAGCAACGCGGTTATAAACGCCGCCCCAGTCAGACATGACAAAGCCTTTGAAGCCCCATTCTTCACGGAGTACCTTGCGCAGCAGCCAAGGATTCTGAGAACTGGGATAGCCGTTGATCTGGTTATAAGAGGACATCAGGGTCTTGCAGCCTGCATCGACGCAGGCTTTGAAGCCTGGCAGATACAACTCACGCAGCGCACGCTCTCCAATGTGCTCATTCACGCCCATGCGTTCTGTCTCCTGATTGTTTGCGGCAAAATGCTTGACATTCGCAACGACACCGGTGTCCTGCACGCCCCGCACGAAGCTGGGAGCCAGCGACTTAACGACGCAGGGATCCTCGGAATAGCCTTCAAACAAGCGGCCGCAGCGCGGGTCACGGTGCAGATTGACATTCGGTGTACCGAGAAGAACGTCAACATGGCAGGCGGATGCTTCGCGGCCAAGCGCTTCTCCGCAGCGGTAGATCACGTCGGGATTCATTGTAGCACCGAAGAACATGCCCGGCGGATAGCAGCCGAGGCGGCGGTCTGCGGGACGAGTCTCATCAAGAATCTCTGCGATCCGTGCAGCTGTTTTCTTTTCTTCCTCCGTAGGTTCTGCACCGTCCTCACGGACAGCACCGGGGGCCATCCCAAGCGTCAGGCCAGCCATGGGACTTGTGATGCTCTCAGGGTCAACGGCACCATTCTTCTCTTCTATGACGCGATAGCTGGCTTCGATCTCCATCTGCATGGTGTTAAAGCCTGTTCCGCCATCAAGAAACAGAGGATTCGGGATATCACGTTCCGGGCAGCCGCCGGCCAGGAAGGCCGATCTGCCTGTCAGAAGCGTCAGCTTTTCATCCAGAGACATGTCCTTCAGAAGTTCGGGGATCGAAGCGCGGTTGGTCAGTTTTTTCATGTGTAGTTCCTCCTGATAGATTGTTTATTGGGCTAATTGATTCATATTGATTGCGCGGCTCCAGCGGATGCGGTTGCCGCGTGGCTTGTCAGGGAAGTCAGGCGCCTGCATACAATTCGCTGTTTGAGAGATAGCTGTCCAACATATAAGCATAGGCACCCATCTGATCCAGTTTGGAGATTGGCCGCGTATCGTATTGGATCTCGAACGGCGTATTGTCAAAATAATAATGAAATTCCATCAGCTTCTCATTCAGCTGCTGTTTGAAATAGTCGTCCGCATTGGAAAAAATGCCTTGGATCACGACACATTCCTGATCGAAATTCAGAGAAATGTTGCGCAGCGCGACAGCAAAATGCTGTGCCAGTTCGGCGTCGATTTTCCGTGCGAGTTCGTCGCCGCGCTCAGACATATCAAAAATTGTTTCAACTGTAATAGCTGATACCGGAATGGTTTGCAGCATGGAGTCCGGATACATGGAGCATTCCTGCGAGATACGCATCTGGATGTGCGCGTTGCCAACGACCTGTTCAAAGCAGCCGCTGCTGCCGCAGCCGCAGCGGAACGGATAACTGCCTTCAAGCGTCATATGGCCGAACTCACCAATCAGCGCATGTTTGCCGTTATGGATCCTTCCTCTGTCGATGAGACAGCCGGACAGACCCCATGAGGTAAACACGGTCAGAAGCCGCTTGTCATTGAGGTTTTGTCCTTTGAGCAGGGCAGTATCGTGCAGCAGTGCGCGCGCGGTGAGTTTGCCCACGTTCTCTACGACGATCATGACATCGGGTCCAAAATACGCGCGAAGAATATCCACAATCGGAATATTGTTGCCCCATTGCGGAGCAAGGGCGTTGAATTTGAGCATGCTGGTCCGATAGTCAACAATGCCGGGCGTCGAGATACACACGCCTCGGAGCAGCGACAGCGGGACGTTATTCTGCTGCAAAAATTTTGTGGCAAGTTTTCCGACAGCATCCAGTGCGCCCGTAGCCTGCTGCAGAAGCGGCTGACGCACACAGAGTTTGTCAATCATGTTCGACTGGAAATCCATAAGGACCAGACACAACTCCTCTGGCCACAACTCAATACACAGCAGAAACAGCTTATCTGTAAGAGAAAACAACTCTGGACGCTTGCCGCCAATATTAGTTGAAGGAGCCTTTCCGACGGAGACAAGCAATCCATGCTTCAGAAAGAACTGAATGTTTTTCATAACGGTCTGGCGGCTGAGATTCAGACTGTCCGCAATATTGTTTGCGGTGAGCTGCTCGTTGCTGCGGAATTGGCTCAAAACAGAAAACCGATTGCTGTATTTCAAATCGGCAGGGAGTGCTGCGGCGTTGTTGGGGATGGTAAGCATAATAAGTAAGAACCTCCTAACCGGTTTTCAGGTGCATTTCGGTCGAGACGATCTGCGGGGATGTTTGATAACCTTATTTCCTGCGCCGCCGAAAATCCATTTAAAGTAGTAGATTCGCAGAAAATGATGATTGTGCATAACAGACAATGCAAACCGCAAAAAACTCCTGTATTTGCAATATAACAGATAAATTGCTGAAACGCAATAGTTTTAAAAGTTTTTTTTATAACATACGAGACGTTAATTATGAAAGAGAAGGATTCCAAATGGGATGGTTTCGGAAAAATAGAGTATAACTTTTTTGAAACTGTAAAGTATGCACAAAATCAGGCCGTAATTTATAAGCATAAAAAACGAAATTGCTCGAGTGATGCTTTTTTTGCTTGCAAATTCGGCAGAAAGAGACTATCCTGTGAATATGAAAGTGAATTACAAAACCTCGTTTTGAGTGCTGCGCATGCAAAGGCGGCGTAGTTCAGGAAAACATTGATAGGGATAAGCGACAAGGAGGAAAACATGGCAGCGAAATTGACCGATCGCAGTTCCATCCCGGCCGTAGTTGCCGAGTTGACACTGGAGGAAAAAGCGCACCTTCTGACCGGCGCGAGTTCGTTTACCACATATGCGGTAGAGCGGCTCGGAATTCCGTCCTGCACGGTGCTTGACGGAGGAACCGGAATCAACTTCCAGCAGTATTGGGGTGATGTGTACAGCCGCGCGCTGAAGCGTGACAGCGGCAAAAACAATCTCAGCCTTTCTGGTATCAGCAATTCCGCAAAGGTTATGCCGATCCTCGATAAGCTTGAATCGGATATTCCGCTGACGGATGAGGAGCAGAAGGTAGCCGATTATATCCGCAAGGAAATGAAGGCAATCATGCCCTATGAGCAGCAACCGGGCTGCTTCCCGCCGGGAATGCTGCTTGGTGCAACGTGGGATCCCAAAACTGTTTACGACTGCGGCAGCGCCGTCGGCCGTGAGATGGATGCCTACAAAGTTGATATGGTGCTCGGCTCTCCGAACGTAAACATTCACCGCGATCCGATGAACGGCCGCGTGTTCGAGGGCTACAGCGAAGACCCGTGTCTGGCAGCTTCTCTTGCGCCGGAGTTTGTAAAGGGTCTGCAGGCGGAAGGCCCGATCGCAAACGTCAAGCACTTTGCTGCGAACAACCAGGAAACACATCGTCAGAACGTTGACGAGACGATCCCGCTGCGCGCACTGGAGGAAATCTACTTCCCGGGCTTCAAGGCCTGCGTGCAGGAAGGCAAAGTCAAGAGCGTTATGAGCGCGTACAATAAAATTAACGGCACGGCCTGCGCAATGAACCACTGGCTGCTGACCGATGTGCTTCGCGGCGAGTGGGGCTTTGACGGTCTTGTCGTTTCCGACTGGGGCGCTGCCTATGATCAGGCGAAAGCCATTGCAGCGGGCAATGATCTCGATATGCCCGGCCCGCGCGACATTCAGCCAATCCTTGACGCTGTTGCGAACGGCTCTCTCAAAATGGAAGAGATCGACCTCGCTGTCAGCCGGATGCTGCAGATGCTGCTCGATATGCCGGTCATGAAGGGCCGCAAATATGACAAGATTGACCCGGACTATTCAAAAGATGTCGCTTACCGCTGCGCGGAGGAGGGCATTACGCTTCTCAAGAACGACGGCCTGCTTCCGCTCAAAAAGGATGCAAAACTCAGCTTTTTCGGCAACGCCAGCAAGCGGTTTATCGAATCCGGCGGCGGCAGCGCGAAGGTTCACACCAAACTGACGACCAGCCTCATGGGTACCGCAAAGCAGATCGCGGGCGAAGATAATGTTTGCTTCGGCGAGATCAAGGCTGATACTGATGTGGTTGTGATTGCCGCAACGGCATGGGGCCAGGAGGGCTGGGATCGCTTCGAGATGGATGTCGCGCCCAGCGAAAAGGAAATGCTGATGACTGCCGTCCGGGACGCCAAGGCCGCAGGCAAGCGCGTCGTAGTCGTGCTCAATGTAGTCGGTCCGGTCGATGTCAGTGACTACGAAGCAGATGCCGATGCAATCCTCTGCGTATTCTACCCAGGTATGGAGGGCGGCCGTGTTGCGGCGCAGATCCTGTTCGGAGAGGTCAATCCGTCCGGCAAGCTGCCGGTTACGTTCCCCAAGCGCTACAAGGATGCGCCGACCTACGGCAATTTCCCAGGCTGCGCGGGCGAGGTGTTCTACGGCGAGGGTATTCTGGTCGGTTACCGCTATTACGATACGAAGGATGTCAAGCCGCGCTACGCATTTGGTCATGGCCTCAGCTACTCCAAATTTGAGATTTCTGACCTGACGCTCGACCACACGGTTGTCAACTATGATAACGAGGAGACGCTGACCGCTTCCGTCAAGGTTCGGAACGTTTCCGACCGTGCAGGCAAGGAAGTCGTTCAGATCTATATCTCCGATGTCAAGTCTACGCTGGACAAGCCTGTCAAGGAACTGAAGGCATTCCGTAAGGTTCTGCTTCAGCCCAGTGAGGAACAGGTTCTCACGTTCCAGATTACGAAGGACATGCTTAAGAGTTATGATCCCGAACATAAGTGCTGGGACTGCGAAGCGGGCTATTATGAGGTTCTGGCTGGCAACGCTTCTGACAATATTTCGTGCAAGGCAAAGTTCCTTGTCAAGTGCCGCAGCATTTACAATTACAACGAGAAGACGATGCTCTGCGTGATCCATGCCGACGAACGTGCGGCAAAGATCATCGACGCACAGCTTGAAGCGCTGCACATCGACGTCAGCGATATGGCGGACGCACTGTATTATTTCCCGCACCGTGAGATCGGTCAGGTTCTGCACAGCATGCTTGATCATGCACCGATCGACGAAGCTGTGAAAAAACAGGCATACGAACAGATTTTTGAAGCTGTCGGTGCACTCGACATCAGCGAACTGTAAGTTCGTGAAATAAGACCGGGAGGGATGTCTGTGTGAGTAAGGAAGTACTGCTCCACTGCAAGCATATGTTTAAGAGTTTCGGTCCGACAAAGGCGTTGGTCGATGTCGAACTGGAAGTAAACCGTGGAGAGATCCGTGGCCTGATTGGTGAAAACGGCTCCGGCAAATCCACGATCTCCTCTATCGTGGCTGGTGTACAGCCCTACGATTCTGGTGAAATGTTCTTCAAGGGTGAGCCCTACAAGCCCACAAGCATGATCGAGGCGCAGGCCAAGGGCATTGCGATGGTCGTGCAGGAGATGGGTACCATTTCTAACATTACAGTCGCTGCAAATATCTTCATCGGGAAGGAAAAGCTTTTCTGCAAAGGCCCGTTCCTAAGCGTGAAGAAGATGAACGAAGCGGCAAAGAAGATTTTGGTGGAGATCGGCGCGGACCATATTGATCCCGCCGCTCCGATCAACGATCTGAACTTCGAGGATCGCAAAATCGTAGAGATTGCGCGCGCCATGTACGATCATCCGGAGATTTTTATCGTGGATGAGACGACGACGGCACTGTCGCAGCGCGGACGTGATATTGTCTATAATATCATGCGCAAACTCAGCAGCGAGAAAAAGGCAGTTCTGTTCATCTCCCATGACCTTGATGAACTGATGAGCATCTGCAATGCCATTACGGTTCTGCGTGACGGCATTCTGGTTGCCACCATGGAACGCGAGGAAATGGAAGTCAACAAAATGCGTACCTACATGGTTGGCCGCGAAATTTCCGATGATTATTACCGCACCGATTTTGACGGTTCTTACGATGACGAAGTCGTCCTGACAGCGACAAACGTTACGGCAGGTGCTGTCTTGGAGAATTTCTCGTTTGAACTGCACAAGGGCGAGATCCTTGGCTTCGGCGGCCTGAGCGAATGCGGTATGCACGAACTTGGCAAGGCTGTGTTTGGTGCTGAACAACTCATTACCGGTTCCATCGTGCTGAAAAACGGAACGCACATTACCAATCCGCAGCAGGCGATTCGGAACAAGATCGCCTATATGTCCAAGAACCGCGATCAGGAAGCAATTATCCTGAACGATACGATCGGCAACAACATTGTCCTGCCGTCCATTCCGATGCTTGAAAAGGCTACCTATGTTTCCCCGAAGGCCGAGCGTGAACTCGCGCAGCAGGAGATCAAGTCCATGAGCATCAAGTGCCAGGGACCGCAGCAATATGTCAGCGAGTTGTCCGGCGGCAACAAGCAGAAGGTTGTCTTTGCAAAGTGGATCGGCAACAAGTCGGATATTCTCATTTTGGACTGTCCGACGCGAGGAATCGACATCGGCGTCAAGGTTGCCATGTATCAGCTGATGTACCGTCTGAAAAAGGAAGGGAAGTCCATCATCATGATCTCGGAGGAACTGCCGGAGTTGATCGGTATGTCTGATCGTATCATGGTTTTGAAGGACGGACAGCTCACGCACACCTTTACGCGGAGCGCGGATCTGAAAGAGACGGACGTCATCCACTATATGATTTAAGGGAGTGATGTCATGAAAGAACAAATGGAAGCGGCAAAAGCTGCAAAAGTGCCGGAAATACCCCGCAAGCGATTTAATGTTCGCACCGTGGCACCGCTTTTCGGCGTGATTTTTGTTACATTGCTCTTTGCAATCCTGACAAAGGGCTCGATTCTGAAGCTGTCCAACATTGAGGTCATTATCAACCAGGCGGTGTTTACGATTTTGGCCGGTACCGGTGCAGTTTTCGTCTACGCCTACGGCGGCATCGACCTGTCAATCGGCGCACTGCAGGGAATCTGTTCGCTGGTTGTTGTCCTGCTGCTGCGTGCCGGCTGCCCTGCGCCGCTGACACTGGTTGCATCGATTGCAACAGGCCTGCTCTCCGGTCTTCTGACCGGCGGCTTGAGCGTGTGGCTCGGCATTGCGGTGTTCATCACCTCGCTGTGCATGAACTTTATCATGCGCGGCATCCTTCAGACGGTGACGGCTACGGCCATGATGTATATCCCGCCTGAGTTTGCGGCAACTGATAACTGGACGCTGAAGGTGATCGTGCTCCTGATTGTGCTGGCAATCGGCTTTTATGTATTCAATTTCACCAGAGTCGGTAAATATGAACGCGCCATCGGCGGCAATCCCAAAGCAGCGGAGCTTGCCGGTGTCAACACAAGAAAATACCGCATCCTTGCACATGTGCTGCTGGGCGGCGCGGTCGGTGTCGTTGGCTTCTTTGCTGCGGCTCGCGGCGGTGCGGTTTATCCGCAAAGCGGTTCCGGATTTGAAATGGACGTTCTGATTGCGCTGGTTCTTGGCGGCCTGTCTCTGTCCGGCGGTGCTTCCTGCAAGCTTCGCTGCGCAGTGATCGGCGCGCTGACCATTGCGGTCATGTCAAACGGCTTCATTCTCCTTGGCGCACCGCAGAACGCGATTGAAGGCATCAAAGGCTTCATCTTTATCGCTGTCGTAGCCCTTTCCTACGAGAGAACCCGTGGGCAGGTAATCAAGTAATGACTGGAAAAATGAACGGAGGAACAAAAATGAAAAAACTGATCGCTCTATTGCTCGCTGCCATCATGGTGATGGCCATCTTCGCTGGCTGCAGCAGCAAGCCCGCCGAAACCCCCAGCACGGATACCCCCGCAGCAGATGCCCCGGCAGCCACCACAGATGCACCCGCCGACGTCGAGACGCCCGAAGGCAAAACCGTGAAGATCGGCTTTATCGGCTGGGGCTATACCGATGGTCTGGGTTCCGCTTATCAGCGCTATCTCGACTATGTCGCTCCCTACGTCGGCATGGAGATCGTCTACGGTCAGTATAAGACTGCTGAAGAAATCATCAGCCAGGCAGAATCTCTGATTCAGGCAGGCTGCAACGTCATCATGACGACGATTGCCAGCGCTTCCCTGATGGATCTGTGCGCGAAGAACGAAGTGTACATGGCACAGTGGGGCTCCCCGGTTCTTGACACAGAACTGAAGGCATACCTCGAACAGTCCCCGTACTGGGTCGGCTGCTCCACCGTCGATGACGAAGCATCCGGCGCCGCAATGGTTGACGCACTGTATGAAGCAGGCTCCAGACACATCGCTGTTCTCGCTCCCGCTGCAGGCAATGCCTGCCACGACGCACGCTACAAGGGCATTTATGACGAAGTTGCAAAGTATGACGATATGGAAGTCGTTTCTGAGTTCCGTGATGCTTCCCTGAATACGACTGCTCCCGCCGCTATCCAGAACATGATCGCCATGTATCCGGAACTTGACGGTATTGTGGTTACCGGTGCATCCAACGGTACTATGGAAGCTGTTATCCAGACGCTTGCCACCGAGGGCAAGACCGGCAAGATCAAGTTCGCTACGCTGGACGTGCAGGATGGCACCGGCGATTACATGGACGAGGGCGCGCTCGACTTCATCGGCGGCGGCCAGTATCCTGAGGTCGTGTTCCTGGCTCTGTGCTGTGTCAACGCTGTTGACGGCACCATTGATCTGCCGATCCAGATCGACAGCCAGTTCATCAACATCGAAGGTTCTCAGGGCTATGCGGACTATGTCAAGTACATCGATGCCGAGGGTGTGTTCCCCTGGACTGCTGAGGAGTTGGCACAGCTTGTCACCCGCGTCAATCCGGACGCTACGTTCCAGGACCTCTATGATACCTGGAAGGGCTACAGCATGGAGAGCGTAATTGCTCGTAAAGAAGGCTAATTCTACACTGCACGCTTAGCTGACCAACAGAAATAGGGG